>Ga0208138_100014_pt1 | contig 181128 bp, 175 predicted proteins | sample AntRauMetaRauer3_FD_184786 | JGI IMG/M metagenome (GOLD analysis project Ga0208138, IMG submission 184786) | Saline lake microbial communities from Rauer Lake, Antarctica, in enrichment culture - Antartic Rauer Lake 3 Metagenome Rauer3 (SPAdes)... ... | reverse complement strand
GCGTGGATCAAGGAACTGCGCCGCGTCTGCACCCGCTACGACAAGTTGGCCAGCAGCTTCAGAGCGATGGTATGCCTGGCCTGCATAGATCGCTGCCTACGTGCTGACTTTCCAGACAGAACCTAGGGCGAGGAGGGAAGCCCTTTTGTGGTGGTCTCGGTGCGCGACGACATCCAGGCGCATCTGGCGGCGCTGAGGGCCGGCGTCTGTCGCTAGCTTTGATCTCTCGGTAGGTTGTTCATGGCAATATCGAGGTACCAGCAAAGCCACACCGCTGCGTACGCAGACAACAACGCCGTGCTAAAGGCACGGCGTTTTATGTTCTGGAATGCCTGAAGAACTCACTCATGCGGCGCGCGACGCCTGATCCACAGCAGGCTCGCAAGCGAGGTAGCCGCCAGCAGTGCGACGCCGCCGGCGAATCCCATGCCGGCGGTCGCCAGGCCGAAGGCGCGGGCCGCCAGCCCGATACCCACCACCGGGATCGACAGGGCGATGTAGGCGACGATGAAGAAGGTCGCGGCGACGCCGCCGCGCTGGTCGGCGGGACTGGCCTGCACGACGGCGCCCAGGCCGGCGCGAAAGGCCATGCCCTGGCCGATGCCCGCGACGAGCGCCCCGAGCAGGAAGACGGCCAGCGAGCCAAGCCCGATGCCGACGCCCACCAGCGAGGCGCCGAGGATCACCCCGGCACAGCCGAGCGGTAGCCGCCAAGGCGCCGGGAAACGCTCCTGCAGGAGCTGGCCGAGGGTCGAGGCGAAGAACACCGAACCGGCCACCAGCCCCGACAGCGCCAGGTTGTCATGGCCGAGCACGCCGATCATGAAGGCCGGCGCCGTGGCGGTGAAGAAGCCCAGCAGGGCGAAGCCGGCGAACCCGGCGATCGCCGCCGGAAAGAAGAGCCCGCGGACCTCGTCCGGCACCTGCAGCCGCTGCAGGCTTAGCCTCGGCCGCGCCGGGCGGGTCACGGTCTCGGGCACCCTGAGAATCACCACCACCGCCAGCGCGGCCAGTGCCAGATGCACCCCATAGGCCAGGCGCAGCGGCCAGGGAAGGTATTCGACCAGCAGGCCGGCAAGGATAGGCCCTAACCCCAGACCGCCCATGTTGACCGCGGTGGCCAGGAAGGCCGCTCGTCGCGGCCAGGCCCGAGGCGCCAGCTCCATCACCGCCACGGTGGCGGTCGCCGTGAAGATGCCAGCGGACAGCCCCGAGATGAAGCGGGCGACCAGCAGGCTATGAAGGCCGTCGCTCGACAGGAAGATCACATCGCTCGCCGCCGCCGCCGCCAGTCCGGCCCCCAGCATCGGGCGACGCCCGAGCTGATCCGACCAGCGCCCGGTCGCCACCAGGGCGCCCATCACCCCCAGCGCGTAGACGGCGAAGATCACCGTGATGGTCAGCGCAGAGAAATCGAAGCGAGCCTGATAGACCGGATACAGCGGCGTGGGCAAAGTGGTGCCCAGCATGGTGATCAGAAACGCCAGCGCCACCCCGAGAAAGGGCAGCGCCGAGTCCGGCGTGCGGCGTTCGTCAGCCGTCGTCATGGTCTCTCCTTGTCCTCATAAGATCGGCGCCGCATCAGGCTAGCGCTGAATCAGGCAGGCATCTGCGTCGCGCGGTCTCGCGCCAGGGCGATCAGGAAGATCGAAAGGCCGGCCAGCGCCATGGCCATGCCCACGAGCCCGGTGGCCGACCAGCCCAGCCCCACCGTCACCGCCAGGCCCCCCAACCAGGCGCCGAGGCCATTGGCGATGTTGAAGGCGGCATGGTTGAGGGTCGCGGCCATGGTCTGGGCATCGCCGGCCACATCCATCAGGCGAGTCTGCAGCGGCGGCACCAGGGCGCCACAGGTGCCCACCAGGCCGACGAACAGCATGCCGCTCCAGATCTGATCGGCGGCCAGGAAGAAGCCCAGCTGGCAGAACGCCGCCCAGACCAGGGCGCCGCCGATGGCACGACTCTGGTGGATATCGGCCAACCGTCCGCCCGCGTAATTGCCGATGACCGCGCCCACCCCAAAGGTCGCCAGCACCAGCGGCCCCAGCGCCTCGGGCATGCCGGCCTGATGGGTCAGGGTCGGCATCGCATAGCTGAACACGCTGAACATGCCGGCGAAGCCGATGCAGGCCACGGCCAGGGTATAGAGCACCCGCGGCCTGATGATCGCCGAGAGCTCCGAGCGCAGGGAGGCGCCATCATTCGGCGGCTGCACCGGCACCCACAGCCGCACCAGCAGCGCGGTGGCGAGTCCCAGGGCGCCCACCAGCACGAAGGCGGCCTTCCAGCCCAGCTGGCCTCCGATCCAGGTGGCCAGCGGCGCCCCGGCCAGTATCGCCAGGGTCAGGCCCGCCAGCACTCGGCCGACGGCGCGACCCCGCTCGTGGGGCTCGGCGACGTTGGCGGCCACCAGGGCCGCCACGCCCAGATAGACGCCGTGAGGCAGCCCGGCGATGAAGCGCAGGGCGACGAAGCCCTGGAAGGAGGGCGCCAGCAGGGTCAGCAGGTTGCCGGCGGCGAACCACACCATCAGGCCGACCAGCAGCCGGCGGCGGGGAATCCGCGCACCGATCGCCGAGATCAGCGGTGCACCGACCACCACCCCCAGGGCATAGGCGCTGATGGCGAGGCCCACCTCCTGAACCGCGATGCCGTAGTCATCGGCGATGCGCTGCATCAGGCCCATGATCACGAATTCGGTGGTGCCGATGGCGAAGCCCCCCAGCGCCAGGGCCGTCTCGGCCAGGCGAGGGGTCGATCGGGGACGAAAAGCGTCCGTTGGCATGCCGCGCTCCCTGGGGCAGTGATGGCGCCACCCTCGGGCGGCACGCGAAGGGGCGCCATTATTCCAGAGGATGGCGGGGCATGCGCTACCGATCGAGCCGATCCAGCCCATCGCGCCGCAGCGGCTACAGACGCGGCGTCATTGTGTGCGATACTGCGCCTTTTCAGTCGCCGCCAAGGCGTCGTTTCAACGTCAGGGACCACCGCTCATGGCCCAAGGTACGCTCTTCATCGTTTCCGCTCCCTCCGGCGCCGGCAAGACCAGCCTGGTGCGCGAACTGATCGAAAGCCTCGATGGCATCCAGGTTTCGGTCTCGCACACCACCCGCGAGCGCCGCGAGGGCGAGGTCGACGGCGTCAACTACCACTTCGTGGAGGTGCCGAGCTTCGAGGCGATGGTCGAGCAGGGCGACTTCTTCGAGTACGCCCGGGTGTTCGACAACTACTACGGCACCTCGCGCAGCGCCGTGCAGGCGATGCTCGCCGCCGGCCAGGACGTGATCCTGGAGATCGACTGGCAAGGCGCCCGCCAGGTGCGCCAGCAGCTGCCCGATGCGGTCTCGGTGTTCATCCTGCCGCCCTCCCGGGAAGAGCTGGAGCGCCGTCTCGCCGGCCGCGGTACCGACGAGCACGCCATCATCGCCCGGCGCATGCGCGACGCGGTGGACGAGATGGCCCACCACGACGAGTACGACTACCTGGTGATCAACGACGACTTCACCACGGCCCTGCGCGAACTGCAGTCGCTGGTGATCGCACGACGCCTGACCCTCGAGCGGGTCAGCGAGCATCACGCCCCGCTGCTGGCGGCCCTGCTGGACTGAGTCCCCGCTTCGCCGCGCAGCCTCCGGGCCCTGACCGAGGCGCTTGTCAGGGCAACCGGGCGTCGAGTAATCTATCCGGTCTACCTGTCGGTGGATATCCCGGGGCGTTTCTACGCCGCCCGGGTATTGCCCGTCGGTACCTTATTCTTACATTTCAGGAAGACATCCATGGCACGTGTCACCGTCGAAGACTGTCTCGAAAACGTCGAAAACCGCTTCAAGCTGGTGATGATCTCCACTCACCGTGCCCGCCAGCTGGCGCGGGGCTCCCGCGACGCCCTGCTGCCCTGGGAAAACGACAAGCCCACCGTGATGGCGCTGCGCGAGATCGCCGCCGGCAAGGTCGACTCCAGCGTGCTCGACGAGCCCGTCGAGGCGGCACCGGTGCGCGTGCGCCCCGAGTTCGAGCCGGGCAGCCACCCCGAGGAGTGATCCTGCCGCTCCGACGCAGGAGCGCTTTCCCTCTGTCCGCAGAGCCATCACGCAGCATTCAGGGCGCGCCGCATGTTCACCATCGATGACCTGGCCGATCGACTCGGCGGCTATCTTCCCAAGGACGAGATCCAGCAGGTCAGGCGTGCCTTCTACTATGCCGAGCAGGCCCACGACGGCCAGCGGCGGCGCTCCGGCGAGCCCTATGTGACCCACCCCCTGGCGGTCGCCAACATCCTCGCCAACATGCACATGGACCATCAGAGCCTGATGGCCGCCATGCTGCACGACGTGATCGAGGACACCGGCGTCGCCAAGAAGGCCCTGGCCCGACAGTTCGGCGACCCGGTGGCCGAGCTGGTGGATGGCGTCTCCAAGCTGACCCAGATCACCTTCGAGGACAAGGCGGTCGCCCAGGCCGAGAACTTCCAGAAGATGGTGCTGGCGATGTCGCGCGACATCCGCGTGATCATCGTCAAGCTCGCCGACCGGCTGCACAACATGCGCACCCTGGGCGCCCTGCGTCCCGAGAAGAAGCGCCGCATCGCCCGCGAGACGCTGGAGATCTACGCCCGCATCGCCAGCCGGCTGGGCATCAACACCATCCGCATCGAGCTCGAGGACCTCTCCTTCCAGGCCCTCTACCCGATGCGTGCCGAGCGCATCAAGCGCGCCGTCTCCAGCGCCCGGGGCCATCGTCGCTCGACGATCCGCCAGCTCCAGAGCAACCTGCAGCGGAGCCTCGACGACGAGGGCCTGACCGGCACGGTGATCGGCCGCCAGAAGCACCTGCTGTCGATCTATCGCAAGATGCGCGATCAGCGGAAGTCCTTCGCCGAGATCATGGACGTCTTCGGGTTTCGCATCATTACCGAGGACGTCGACAGCTGCTATCGCATCCTAGGCGTGGTGCACAACCTCTACAAACCGGTGCCGGGGCGCTTCAAGGACTACATCGCCATCCCCAAGGCCAACGGCTACCAGAGCCTGCACACCACCCTGTTCGGGCGCGGCGGCATGCCCATCGAGGTGCAGATCCGTACCCGCGAGATGGAGGCCCTGGCCAACAACGGCGTCGCCGCCCACTGGCTCTACAAGGCCGGCCAGACCGACCACCCCATCGCTCAGGGCAGCCATGCCCGAGCACGCGCCTGGGTCAAGGGGCTGCTGGAGATGCAGCGCCACGCCGGGGACTCGCTGGAGTTCATCGAGCACGTCAAGAACGACCTCTTCCCCGACGACATCTACGTGTTCACGCCCAAGGGCGACATCATGGAGCTGCCCCAGGGCGCCACGGTGATCGACTTCGCCTACAGCGTGCACACCGCCATCGGCAACAGCTGCATCGCCTGTCGCATCGACCGCCACCTGGCCCCCCTTTCCACCCGGCTCGAGAGCGGCCAGACCCTGGAGATCATCACCGCCCCCGGGGCGCGGCCCAACCTGGCCTGGCTCAACTTCGTGATCACCGCCAAGGCGCGCTCGGCGATCCGCCACGCCCTCAAGCACCAGCAGCAGACCGAGGCGGTCCAGCTCGGCCGCCGCCTGCTCAACAAGGCCCTGGCCCAGTTCGAGACCAGCCTGGAGGAGCTGCCCGAGGGCGTGCTCGACCGCCTGCTCGAGGAGCACGCGCTGAAGCACGAGGCGCCGCTGCTGGAGTCCATCGGGCTCGGCACCCGCGTCGCCCACGTGGTGGCCCGCCGGCTGGTCGGCCTGCTGCAGGACGAACCCGGCGAGTCGGGCGCGCCCGCGGGGCAGACGCCGCTCCCCCATCAGCCGATCCTGATCAGCGGGGCGGAGGGCATGGTGATCAAGTTCGCGCGTTGCTGCCGGCCGCTGCCCGGCGACCCGGTGCTCGGGCATCTCTCGGTGGGCAAGGGCATCGTCGTGCACCGCGCCGAGTGCCGCAACCTGGGCGACCTGCGCGACGACCCCGACAAGCTATTCGCCCTGGAGTGGTCCGCCGACATCGACGAGGACTTCCCCGCGGCCCTGCGCCTGGAGATGGAGAGTCGCCGCGGCCTGGTGGCGGAGCTTGCCGCCCTGATCACCGACGCCGGCGCCAACATAGAGAGCATCGACATCGAGGAGCGCGACGCGCGGCTGTCGATCGTCAACCTGATCCTCTCGGTCCGCAACCGCGTGCACCTGGCGCGCATCATCAAGCGCCTGCGCAACCTGTCCCACGTCGGCCGCATCACCCGACTCGGCAACTGATCCAACGACGCCCCACCCGTCGCCGTCGGCGGCGGGTGGGGCGTTGATGTTATCGATACGCAGAACACCAACAACGTCACGAGGAGCACCATCATGAGCAACAAGGCCGTGATCAACACCGACCAGGCACCCGCCGCCATCGGCCCCTACTCCCAGGCCATCAAGGCCGGCAACACCGTCTACATCTCCGGCCAGATCCCGCTGGACCCGACCAGCATGGAGATCGTCTCCGACGACTTCGAGGCGCAGGCGCGCCAGGTCTTCGCCAACCTCAAGGCCGTCTGCGAGGAGGCCGCCGGCACCCTGCAGGACGTGGTCAAGGTCAACCTCTACCTGGTCGACCTGGGCCAGTTCGCGGTGGTCAATCAAGTGATGGAGGAGTTCTTCAAGGCGCCCTTCCCGGCGCGTGCCGCGGTGGGCGTGAAGGCGCTGCCGAAGGGCGCGCTGGTCGAGGCGGAGGCCGTGCTGGTCATCGGCGACTGAGCCCTCTCGCCTGATCCCCCGGCATGCGCCTCTTCCTGGCCCTGATGACGCCACCGGCCCTGCGCCGGCGGCTCGGCGAACTCGCCGAGCGGGCCCATGCCCGCTGCGGCGGGCGTCGCGTGCCCGATGACAGCCTGCACCTGACCCTGGCCTTCCTCGGCGAGGTCGGCGAGGAGAAGGCCGAGGGGCTCTCGACCTGGGTAGAAGGATTGGACGTGCCCGAAGGGGAGTGGCGCCTGGACGCCTGGGGCGCCTTTCGCCGCCCGGGCATCCTCTGGGTGGGAAGCCAGACGCCCGACAGGGCGCTGGTGAATCTCCAGGCGTCGCTGTGGCGGGACCTCGAGCAGCAGGGGTTGCAGGGACGACCGTCGCGCTTCATCCCTCACGTGACGCTGCTGCGTCGGGCCCGTCGGCTGGAGACCGCGGGGCTTTGCTCGCCAGACCTGCTCTGGCCCTACCGGCAGGTGGCGCTGCTGCGCTCCTTCACCGAGCAGGACGGCGCCCGCTACCAGACCCTCGCCCGCTCGCCTCTGACCTGATCGGGCCGTCGGCCCATCACGCCTTCTCGGACAGGAAGCCTCCCGCCTTCAGCACCTGGGCATAGCCCTCGCGAAAGCTCGGATAGCGGAAGCGATAGCCGCTCTCCAGCAGGCGCGCGTTGTCGCAGCGCTTGCTGGCGCGGCGGCGCAGGGGGGACTGGATATTCTCGGTGGCCTCGACCTTGAGCTGCCTGGCGATCCAGGCCATCACCTCGTTGAGCGGCGCCGGTTCGCAGTCGCTGCCGAGATAGAGCGGCTCGAGCGGGGTGCCGGCTAGCGACAGGCCGATCAGGTGCGCGAGCGCCCCGGCGCAGTCGTCGCGGTGGATGCGGTTGGAATACATCACGGGACTCGCCGGCGCGATGCGCCCCTCGCCGACCTGGCGGATCAGGCGGTCGCGACCGGGGCCGTAGATCCCCGAGAAGCGCACCACGGTGCCGGGCAGGTCGTGGTCGATCAGCGCCTGCTCGGCCTCGCACATCAGGGTGCCCGAGAAGCCGGACGGCTCGGCGGGGCTGGTCTCGTCGACCAGCTCGCCGTCGCGCTGGGCATAGACGCTGGTCGAGGAGACGAAGAACACACGCTGCGGCGGCCGGTCACGGCCGGCGAACTCCTGGAGCACGGCCTTCAGGCCGTCGGGATAGGCGGCGCGATAGGCCTCCTCCTCGAAGCGGTCCGCGCTGACCACGTAGACCAGGGTGTCGGCGTCGGGCAGCCCCGGAAGGGTCGCCGGGTCGGCGAGGTCGACCGCCACGGCCTCGAGGCCGCTGCCCTCAAGCGCCTGGGGATGGCGGCGCGCCCCGACCACGCGGTGTCCGGCCTCGAGCAGCTCGTGTCCCAGCGCCTTGCCGATGTCGCCGCAACCGAGAATCAGTGTCGTCGTCTTCTTCACCTTTGCCCCACCCCCTGATAAAAAGTCCCTATTGGCATTATTGTGTCCCACCCTATCGGGCATGATCGCCTTCGACCGTCACCCGCTTTAGAAGAGGATGCCTGCCGGCACCACATGACTCTAACAGAACTCCGCTATATCGTGACACTGGCTCAGGAGCGCCACTTTGGACGCGCCGCGGAGCGCTGCTTCGTCTCCCAGCCGACCCTGTCGGTGGCCGTCAAGAAGCTCGAGGAGGAGCTCGGCGTGGCGCTGTTCGAGCGCTCGAAATCCACCGTGCAGGTCACGCCGATGGGTGAGCGGATCGTCGAGCAGGCCCAGCGCGTGCTGGAACAGAGCAGCGTGATCAAGGAGCTGGCCACCGCCGGCCGCGACCAGCTGGCCAGCCCCCTGCGCATCGGCGCCATCTATACTATCGGCCCCTACCTCTTCCCGTACCTGATCCCGGAGCTCTCCCGGCAGGCCCCCCAGATGCCGCTCTACATCGAGGAGGGCTTCACCGGCAACCTGCGCCGCAAGCTGAGAAGCGGTGAGCTGGACGCCATCATCATCGCGCTTCCCTTCACCGAGACCGACGTGGTCACCAAGCCGCTCTACGAAGAGGCCTTCGAGGTGCTGCTGCCGGCCGACCACCGCTGGGCACAGCGCGAGAGCATCGACAAGGAGGACCTGCTGGAGGAGCGCCTGCTGCTGCTCGGCGAGGGACACTGCTTCCGCGACCAGATCCTCGAGGCCTGTCCGGCCATCAGCCACCAGCTCGCGAGCCCCTCCAACACCCTCACCGCCGAGGGAGGGTCGCTTGAGACCATCCGCCACATGGTGGCCTCGAAGCTCGGCATCACCGTGCTGCCGCGCTCGGCTATCGGCACCGGGCACTACGAGCGCGGCATGCTGGTGAGCCGGCCCTTCAGCGCCCCGGCGCCCTCGCGCACCGTGGCCATCGCCTGGCGCGCCAGCTTCCCGCGGCCGCGGGCCATCGATGCCGTCACCGACGCCATCGCGCACTGCCGGCAGGCCGAGCTCGACCCGGCATGAGCGAGCTCGATGCCCCCGTCACGGACCTCAAGGGGGTCGGCGAGGCCCTGGCCGGGAAGCTCGCCCGGCTGGGCATCGAGCGCGTCGCCGACCTGCTGTTCCACCTGCCGCTGCGCTATCAGGACCGCACCCGGATCACCCCCATCGGCACCCTGAGTGCCGGGCACGAGGCGGTGGTGGAGGGCGAGGTGGTGGCCGGCGAGGTGGTGCACGGACGGCGGCGCAGCCTGCTGGTGCGCCTGCGCGATGGCTCCGGCATCCTCAGCCTGCGCTTCTTCCACTTCTCCCCCGCCCAGCAGCAGCAGTTCCAGGCCGGCGCTAGGGTGCGCGCCTTCGGCGAGGCCCGCGCCGGCGCCACAGGGCTCGAGCTCTACCATCCGGAGTATCGCCTGCTGAGCGGCGGCGACGCCCCGGTGGAGGATCACCTGACGCCCATCTACCCGGCCACCGAGGGTCTTCAGCAGACCCGGCTGCGAGCGCTGATCGATCAGGCCCTGGCGCGCCTGGACGCCGACCCGGACGCCCTGCCGGACGGTATTCCCGAGCCGCTGCGCCAGCGCTTCGGCCTGCCCGCGCTGCACCACTGCCTGGATACCCTGCACCGCCCGCCGCCGGAGGCCGATCCGGAACAGCTGGCCGGCGGCCATCATCCGGCCCGTCGACGCCTGGCCCTGGAGGAGCTGCTCGCCCATCGGCTCAGCTTGCAGGAGGTGCGCCAGCGCATCCAGGAGGACGGCGCCCCGGCGCTGCACGGCGGGCGAGGCCTGCAGGCGCGTTTCCTGACCCAGCTGCCCTTCTCGCTGACCGGCGCCCAGCGCCGGGTGCTCGACGAGCTCGCCGCCGACCTGGCGCACCAGGTGCCGATGCTGCGCCTCGTGCAGGGCGACGTGGGCTCCGGCAAGACGGTGGTCGCCGCCATGGCGGCGCTCTCGGCCATCGCCGCCGACTGTCAGGCGGCGATGATGGCCCCCACCGAGATACTGGCCGAGCAGCACTATCGTACCTTCAGCGCCTGGTTCGAGCCGCTGGGCATCGAGGTGGCCTGGCTGTCGGGCAAGCTCAAGGGCAAGGCGCGCCTGGACACCAAGGCGGCGATCAGCGACGGCCGGGCGCGCATGGTGGTGGGCACCCACGCGCTCTTCCAGGGCGACGTGCACTTCCAGCGCCTGGGGCTTGCCATCATCGACGAGCAGCACCGCTTCGGCGTCCACCAGCGCCTGGCCCTACGTGAGAAAGGCAAGAAAGGCGAGAAGGGCGAGGCCGGCGGCCTCACGCCCCACCAGCTGGTGATGACCGCCACGCCGATCCCGCGCACCCTGGCGATGAGCGCCTACGCCGACCTGGACGTCTCGGTGATCGACGAGCTGCCCCCCGGGCGCACCCCGGTGAAGACGGTGGTGATGCCCGACGAACGCCGCCCCGAGGTGATGGCGCGGATCCGCCACGCCTGCGCCGAGGGGCGCCAGGCCTACTGGGTCTGCACGCTCATCGAAGAGTCCGAGGCGCTGCAATGCCAGGCCGCCGAGGCCACCCGCGACGAACTGGTCGAGACCCTGCCGGAGCTCTCCATCGACCTGGTCCACGGGCGTATGAAGCCCGGCGACAAGGCCGCGGTGATGGCGGCCTTCAAGGCCGGCGAGCTGGACCTGCTGGTCGCCACCACGGTGATCGAGGTGGGGGTCGACGTGCCCAACGCCAGCCTGATGATCATCGAGAACCCCGAGCGGCTAGGGCTCTCGCAGCTGCACCAGCTGCGCGGCCGGGTCGGGCGCGGGGCCGTGGAGAGCTTCTGCGTGCTGCTCTACCATCCGCCGCTATCGGCCCACTCCCGGGAGCGGCTGGCGGTGATGCGCGAGACCACCGACGGCTTTCGCATCGCCGAGAAGGACCTGGAGATCCGCGGGCCCGGCGAGGTGCTGGGCACCCGCCAGACGGGTCTCGCCCAGATGAAGATCGCCGACCTGGAGCGCGACGCCGACCTGCTGGAGCGCATCGCGCCCCTGGCCGAGGCCCTGCTGGCGAGCCACCCCGAGGCCAGCCAGCCGCTGATTCGTCGCTGGCTCGGCGAGCAGGCGGGTCGCTACGGACAGGTGTGATGGCGGCCAAGCGGCCAAGCGGCCAAGCGGCCAAGCGGCCAAGCGGCCAAGCAGTATAGGCCAACGGGGCAAGCGAAAGGGGCGTTGCTTGTAGCTCGGCGCTCGGCGCTTGTGGCTGAGCGCTTAGAGGTGCTTGAGCAGGCGCTGCAGCTTCTTGAGGTCGCCGGAGTCGCCGACCAGGCGCACGGTGCCTTCCATCATGCCGTCGAGGAAGGCCTGCTGGGTCGGCTTCTTGAGGACCCTGAGCGCCGTGGCTTCGTCCGCGAAGCGCAGCTCGAGGTCGAGATCCACCGGCAGGCCGTGGCCCGCGCGGATCCCGCCGGGTGACATGCGGTAGTGCCGGGCGATGGAGAGATCCTCGGTGGCGATGCCCCAGTCAAGGCCGCGCATCTCGCCAAGCAATTCGCGAAACCGCGCCTTGCGGCGCAGGGCGCGCTTGAGCATCAGCCCGAGCAGCCACAGCATCAGTCGCAGCTTCATATCGGCTCCGGATCCGGAGGGAGGGGGGAGTCACGCGGCCCGCGCTTGAGCGGGCCGCAGCGCCTTACTTGCCGACGGCGTCCTTGAGGCCCTTGCCTGGCTTGAAGGCGACGGTCTTGCTGGCCGGGATGGTCAGCGGCTTGCCGGTCTGGGGGTTCTTGCCGGTGCGCGCGGCACGCTCGCGCACGGTAAAGGTGCCGAAGCCGATCAGCGAGACATCCTGTCCCTGAGAAACGCTCCCGGTGATCTCGTCGAGAATGACGTTGAGCACCTGGCTGGCCTTGTCCTTGGATAGATCAGCACGCTCGGCAATCGCCGCGGCGAGTTCTGGCTTGCGCATACAGCCCTCCTGATATTGGCATCGAAATGCCGGCGTTCGTCGCCGACTGGATGATTATTTCATACGACCCGTCAGCGCATCACGCGCCTACCCTCCATCGTGCTCATGACGATGGCGCCGCGACCCGACGACCGCGAGAGGCCCGGTGGTTGACGAACCTAGCCTAGCAACGGCGGCGCGGCTCGCGCCAGTTCGACTTTCCGACGCACGCAGCGCCCTGTCAACGCAAAGCCGGTCAGCCGGCCCGCCTCGTCCTCGGCCAGCGCCGTCAGGTCGCGGCCCTCCCCCTCGAGGCGCCAGCGCGCCGGGGCGCGGGCGGGGGGCAGCGCCACCACCGGCAGCAGCGGCGTCTTGACCAGCACCGGCCAGGGGCCGTAGGCCACCGAGGTGGGCGTGCCGGTCAGAGTCCGCGCCAGGGCCTTGGCGCTGGCCAGCAGCGGCTGGACGTACATGGCATTGACCCCGTCGACGCAGGCCACGTCGCCCAGGGCGTGGATGCCGGACACCGAGGTCGCGAGCCGGCGGTCGGTGTGGATGCCCGCCTGACTGACCGTGAGCCCGGCCGACTCGGCGAGCGCGGTGCGCGGCCTGAGGCCGGTGGCCACCAGCACCAGGTCGGCCGAGAGTGACGCGCCGTCGTCGAGCCCCACCGCGACCCCATCGCCCTCGGCCTCGAGCCGGGCCAGGGTGCGCCCGGTGTGAAGTCGCATGCCGGCCTCGCGGAAGGCCTCGCCCAGGGCGTGGCCCAGGGTCTCGGGGATCAGCCGCGGCAGGGGCGCCGGTTCCGGCGCCACCAGCTCGACCGCGTGGCCGCCCGCTGCGAGGTCGTTGGCGAACTCGCAGCCCACCAGGCCGATACCGATGACCGCCACCCGCGCCGGCCGGCCGAGCGCCGCCAGGGCCACATGGAAGGCGCGGTAGTCGTCCAGGTCGTTGACGCTGAAGACGCGCTCGGCGACGGCCTCGGGCAGCGTGAAGGGCCACGCCGGCGCCGCGCCGGTGGCCAGCACCAGCTCGCTCCAGGGCAGGGTCTCGGCGCCGATCGTCAGGGTCCGGGCCGCGGCGTCGATCGCCTCGACCCGGGTATGGGTGCGCACCACGGCGTCGAGCTCGTCGGCCACATCGATAGCCGAGCGCGCCGCCAGGCGCGACGGCGGAAGGCGCTTGGCGAAGCCGGTGGAGAGCAGCGGCTTGGAGTAGTCGTCGCCGCTGTCGGCGGTGATCAGGGTCATCGGTCGCGCGGGGTCGAGCTGGCGCAGCTGACGCAGCAGTCCGAGACCCGCCATGCCGGAGCCGATGATGGTCAGGGGGGCGGTCATGGAACTCCTCGAGTCGGGGGCCGGGGCGGCCCGTCACGGGAAAGCGTGTCGACCCGACATGGTACACTAGCCGCCCTCGAAATCGACGCGGAGAGACACGGTGAGCAACGGCCCGGGAAGCGATCCACGCTGGCGTCCCCTGGCGGCGGCACGCCCCGCCATGAGCCCCGACTGGTGGCGCTGGGTCGCCTCCCGCGACTCGCTCACCGCCCGGCTGATCGCCGCCGGGGGCCAGCGCGACTTCCGGGTGCGCCTGCTGGACCAGCGCCTCGGCCGCCCCCATCGCGACGAGGCCCTGGCCCTGGGGCTGCCCCACACGCGCCTGGCCTGGCTGCGCGAGGTGGCGCTGTGCCTGGACGAGCGTCCCTGGGTCATGGCCCGCTCGGTGGTGCCCCTGGACGGGCTGCACGGCCAGCGCCTCGAGGGCCTGGGCGAGCGCTCACTGGGCAGCTGGCTGTTCCGACAGCCCGACCTGGTCCGCGGCCCCCTGGAGGTCGCCGACCATCCGGCGTCTTTTCCCGCCGCCCGCGGCCCCTGGGCGCGCCGCTCGGTATTTCGCCACCGGCGCTTCGCCGTGCTGGTCCAGGAGTATTTCCTTGCGACCATGATGGATGACCTCGAGCTCCCTTCACGCTAGGCTCTGGTCCAGTTCCCGATACCCATATCAGGCGGCGTCGGGGGCAAGGCGAACAGGAGGTCCTACGCCAGGGGTGAGGAGCACTGCTCCGAACGGGCTGGCCATGGATGGCCAGCACCGGCCCTGCAAGCGGCGCAGGATGCAAGAGCGCCGCAGGGCGTCGGTAGCGTACAGGGAAGTATTCACAGCGCCTCCTGGTTGGTCCGACACTTCGGGCTTGTCGCCGCTTCAGCCCCACCCCAGACTGCTCAACGACTCTCATGAGGTAGAGATGGACCGTTCCCTGATGCGTCCCAAGGGACTTGCCCGGGTGCCCGACTTCCTGCACCTGACCCGGCTGGACCGCCCCATCGGCACCTGGCTGCTGATGTGGCCCACGCTCTGGGCACTGTGGATCGCCGCCGAGGGGCTCCCCGGCCGCCGGGTACTGCTGATCTTCATCGTCGGGGTCTACCTGATGCGCGCCGCCGGCTGCGTGGTCAACGACTACGCCGACCGCCACCTCGACGGCCACGTCAAGCGCACCAAGAACCGCCCCCTGGCCACCGGCCGAATCGCCGAAGGAGAGGCCCAGGGGCTGTTCGCGATCCTGGTGATGTCCGCCTTCGTGCTGGTCTGGTTCACCAACCTCTTCACGGTGATGCTCTCGGTGGTGGGCGTGGTGCTGGCCGCCATCTACCCCTTCATGAAGCGCTACACCCACCTGCCCCAGGCCTTTCTCGGCGCGGCCTTCTCCTGGGCGATCCCCATGGCCTTCGGGGCGGTGCTCGGCACGGTGCCGCCGGTGGCCTGGCTGCTGTTCGCCGCCAACGTGGCCTGGACGGTGGCCTACGACACCGAGTACGCCATGGTCGACCGCGACGACGACCTGAGGATCGGCATCAAGTCCACCGCGGTGCTGTTCGGCCGCGCCGACCGGCTGATGATCGGCCTGCTGCAGGGCCTGACGCTGGCGCTGCTGGCCTGGGCCGGGGCGCTGCTCGCGCTGGGGAGCTTCTTCTGGCTGGGTCTCGCCGCCATGGCGGCGACCTTCGTGCACCAGCAGCGGCTGATCCGCGAACGCGACCGCGACCGCTGCTTCCAGGCCTTTCTCAACAACCACTGGTCGGGCCTGGTGGCCTTCGCCGGCATCGCGCTCTCGCTGTGGCCGGCGGCACCGGGTGGATGAGCGGGGCGGATGAGCGGGGGGGCTGAGCCGGCGACAGGCCGCCCCTGTCACGCTATTGTCATCATGACGTGTTGTCATCGTCATCGACCTGACATTGACCATGAGGCTTCGGGATGAGCGCCAAGACCGTACTGATCGTCGACGATGAGGCGCCGATCCGCGAGATGATCGCGGTAGCGCTGGAGATGGCCGACTATCGCGTCCTCGAGGCGGACAGTGCCCAGGCGGCTCACGCCATGGTGGTTGATCATCAGCCCGATCTGGTGCTGCTCGACTGGATGATGCCCGGCACCAGCGGCATCGAGCTGGCCCGCCGCCTCAAGCGTGAGGAGGCCACCGCCGACCTGCCGATCATCATGCTCACCGCCAAGGGTGAGGAGGACAACAAGATCCAGGGACTCGAGGCCGGGGCCGACGACTACATCACCAAGCCCTTCTCGCCGCGCGAGCTGGTGGCACGCCTCAAGGCGGTGCTGCGCCGCGCCACCCCCCAGGGGGTCGAGGACGCGGTGGAGATCGACGGCCTGATCCTCGACCCGGTCAGCCATCGGGTCAGCGTCGACGGCCAGTCGCTTGAGATGGGCCCCACCGAGTACCGACTGTTGCAGTTCTTCATGACGCACCAGGAGCGCGCGTACACACGCGGCCAGCTGCTCGATCAGGTCTGGGGCGGCAACGTCTATGTCGAGGAGCGCACCGTGGACGTGCACATCCGCCGCCTGCGCAAGGCGCTGGGCGAGCCCTACCACCAGCTGATCCAGACCGTCCGTGGCACCGGCTACCGGTTCTCCGCCAAGGGCTGACGTGGGTCGCCTCTGGAGACGCGAATGCTGGCGCCTGGCGGCCCTGGTCGCCGCCGGCGCCCTGCTCGGCTGGCCCTTCGCCGCCATCCCGACCGGCATCGCCGCCGGCCTAGCGCTCTGCCTGGCCTTCCACCTGCGCCAGCTCCACGCCCTCTACCAGTGGCTGACCCATCGCCCCCAGGAGGAGCCGCCCGCCGCCAGCGGCCTGTGGGGCGAGCTGTTCGACCGCCTCTATCGCTACCAGAAGAGCCAGCGGATCACCCAGCAGCGCCTGCGCTCGACCCTGCAGCGCATCCAGGAGTCGTCGGAGGCGATGCGCGACAGCGTGGTGATGCTCGACCGTCACGGCGACCTGGAGTGGTGGAACAGCGCCGCCGAGCAGATGCTCGGCTTCCAGCCCCATCAGGACCGCGGCCAGCACATCACCAACCTGCTGCGCGACCCGCGCTTCGTCGACTACTTCCACGGCCGCGACTACCGTGAGCCGCTGACCCTGGCCTCGCCCATCAACGAGGCGACCATCCTGCAGTTCCAGATCACCCTCTACGGCGACGACGAGCGCCTGGTGATGGCCCGCGACATCACCCGCCTGCACCGCCTGGAGCAGATGCGCCGCGACTTCGTGGCCAATGTCTCCCACGAGCTGAGAACGCCCTTGACGGTGCTCGCCGGCTACCTGGAGACCTACACCGACATGGCCGATCAGCTGCCGTCCCGGCTGGGCCGCGGCCTGGCGTCGATGCAGGCTCAGACCGAGCGCATGCAGAACCTGGTCGACGACCTGCTGCTGCTGTCTCGCCTGGAGATCGATCGGGGCGGCCGCCACGATGGCCCGCTCGACATGGCGACGCTGCTCGAGGCGGTGCGCCGCGATGCCGAGGCGCTCTCCGGCGGGCAACACGTCATCTCGGTGGAGGGCGAGACGTCCCAGACCCTGATCGGCAACGAGAAAGAGATTCGCAGCGCGCTCTCCAACCTGGCCTTCAATGCCGTGCGCTACTCGGGCGAGGGGTGTCACATCGTGCTGCGCTGGCGGGCCCAGGGAGACGGTGCCTGCCTGGAGGTGCAGGACGACGGCGAGGGCATCGATCCGGTGCACCTGCCGCGCCTCACCGAGCGCTTCTATCGCGTCGACAAGGGCCGCAGTACCGCCACCGGCGGCACCGGCCTGGGGCTGGCCATCGTCAAGCACGTGCTGCTGCGCCACGACGCCCGCCTCGCGATCGACTCGCACCCCAGCCACGGCGCGCGCTTTAGCTGCGTGTTCCCGGCAACGCGGCTGCACGACGACCTCTCCAGGGCTGAGACACCCGTCACGTCAGGCCCCTCTGCCGATGGTAGGCACGCAGACTCTTGACAAAAGAGTCGATGAAGACCAGCAGGATACCCACCATTCCACCCAACACTAGAGCCAGGGCGACCATCAGCTTCGCCCTGGGCGAATCCGCTGCCGTAGGCTCATACGCCCAATGGACAACCTCCGCCACTTGGAGGTCTTCCAGATGAATCACATTGGCGTGCAGTAGCGCATTTTCCTGCTTCAGCGCATTATATTCTTCGATGAATGGTGAGTGACTCTCCCTCGCTAACATCGCCTGAATCTCGTGATTGGTCTCCAGCTGGGCAATCTTTTTTTCGATCTCGCGAATCGATGATGTCTTGGCCTCCTGGTTCAAGTTTGCCTCGATCACCTGGCGTTCAGCCTGCAAAGCGCGTGTTCCCATGAAGTAAAGGGGCAAGCCATCCTGAGAATTGATTTCGGCATAGACGATATCGCGCTCGCCGCTCTTCCGGCCGAGATCCCGCGGGGTGGTGGGCCCTTCGATGCCCAGTTGCTCGGCAATGCTTTCGGCTTGGTTCAGCAGCCTTATCCGCTCTTCGCGTGCCGCAACCACCGCCCCTTTCTCGGCTTCCAGTCGGTCGCGAAGCTGTTCCATGCGAATCTCATCATCCTCGACCAGCCTGGCGATGCGAGCACTTACTTCGTCTTTATAAGCTGTCAAGTGGGCATCCATTCTGGCCTCGTTGTGGGAGATCGCCGAATCGATAGCCCTCTCGGCACGGCTGGCCAGAACGCTCGCAAAGTCGGCGCTCGCCCAGGAAAAATACGCATTCAGCAGCTCATGTCCCCGTACACCTTGCGGATAGGTGAGCCGCAGCACACCACCTCCCTCTTCAGGCCAGCTAACGGAGAAATGATCATTGTAAAAACGTCTCAAAAACCTGTCGAAATCCACTTCACCCGACTCACTACCAATGCTCAATCCCCAATCGGACACGGCTGCATCGGAGTCTTCGATGAATCGCTGAAAGTGTTGATAGGAGGATATACGCTGAACGAACTCCTTGAAGGCTTTCTCCTCGGAATAGCTATACCCATCGATACTATTTATTTCCCTGAGCCCGTCGGGAAAGAGAGAAATTTCTAGCTCGACACTGTATATCGATGTCGACATTAGCACATAAACCACTGCCAGAGACATGGCAGCCAAGACAGCGCCGGCTATCCAGCGCCAACCCTCTACGAGAGCAATAACGATATCGCGAAGGTCGATTTCGTCGGTAGGCGCATCCGAATGCTCAATATGGGCGTTCATTTTTTCTCCCCGTAAATAACGAGAAGAGCCGTATTGATCACACCGTGAAGAGCAACGATGAGTGTGATTGCAATCAGTGTTTCACTTTCCAGCTGCAGCCAAGCAATGGCGCCTACAATAGCCGCGCATGAAAGCAGAAAGACGAGGGCGGCTTTCCACCTATGCAAATAAATCAGTGAAAAACCCGGTATGACGGCGAAAAGGGGAAATACCAGTGCCGGTTCAATCAGCCTGCGTGGGTCGTGGGTCGTGGGTCGTGGGTCGTGGGTCGTGGGTCGTGGGTCGTGGGTCGTGGGTCGTCATGTAGTTTGCTCTATCGATGAAACGTGGCAATCCGATGCCAAAACGACTAAGTATAACTGACTAAGAATTAGTAGCGAAATAGAATTAGCCCCCATTCCCAACAAGTATGTTACGAAACCATCATCTAACCTCTGTATTCGCAACCAAAGGGCGGCTGTTCCCGAACACCGAGCCTGGACCCTATGCCCAGATGCTCAGTACCGCCTGCCCTCGAGCACCGTTTCTCCTTGCCAACGTAGGACTCAATGGTCGTGATACCCCTCGGCGGCCTCACGGCCTGCTTGGGCGCTCTGCACCCCATACTTCCACCTGCACCTCGCCGCACTCGGCGAATTCCAGGGTCAGCGGGAATCGTCGAGCGCCATCTGACTGCGGTAATGCCGCTCCCACATCAGCACCGCGGCGGCCACGGCGCCGGGCAGCAGGAAGAGATTGGCCAGCGGCAGCCAGGTGATCAGGGTCACCCAGCCGCCGTAGGTCAGGGTCGGCCAGCGGCGCGCGGCGAGCCGGGCGCGCATGTCGCGAAAGCTGACCTTGTTGTTGTCCATCGGGTAGTCGAGGTAGGTGATCGCCATGATCCAGGCCGTGAAGGCCGCCCACAGCAGCGGCGCGATCAGGTTGAGCACCGGGATCCAGCTCAGCACGAAGAGCAGCGCCATGCGCGGCAGGATGTAGGCCAGCTTGACCAGCTCGCGACCCATGGCATCCACGGCGGTCTTCGCCAGGCCCCGGTCGTCCAGCGGCGGCCGCCCGGTCACCTCGACCTCCACCCGCGCCGCCAGGAAGCCGTAGAAGGGCGCGGCGATCAGGTGGGTCACCAGGGTGAAGGTAAAGAAGACGATCAGCACCAGGCTCACCACGAACAGCGGCCAGATCAGCCACGACAGCCAGGAGAGCCACTCGGGCACCATAGCCATCCAGCCGTCGAGCCAGCCACCGAAGTTGCCCACCACGTAGCCGAGCATGGCGCCGTAGACCAGCAGGTTGACGAGTATCGGCAGGAACACGTAGCGGCGCAGGCCGCGGGAGTAGACCAGGCGGGTGCCGCGGGTCAGCGCGGTCAGGGCATTGAGCATCCGGACAGTCCTCATCAGCACGTGAAGGCCGCCACCCGAGGGGCGGCGGCCTGCGCATTGAGGGTCAAGCGGGGGACGAGGTCAAGACTTGCGTTCGAACATGTCCTTGTCGAGATCCTCGGGGTCGGTATGGCGGATGTCGAGTCCCTTGACCAGGTAGACGACGTACTCGGCCAGGTTGTTGGCATGGTCGCCGATGCGCTCCAGGGCGCGCAGGATCCACATCACGCTGAGCACCGGCGAGATCGAGCGGGCGTCCTCCATCATGAAGGTCATCAGCGAGCGCATAGCGCTGCCGTACTCGTTGTCGACCTCGTCGTCCTCGTGGACCAGCTTCAGCGCCAGCTCGGTGTCGAGGCGCGCGAAGGAGGTCAGGGCATCGCGCACCATGCGGCGCACGTGCTCGCTGATCATGCGTACCTCGACGAAGCCGCGGTTGCCGCTGTCGGACTCGATCAGGTCGATGGCGTTGCGCGCGATCTTGCTCGCCTCGTCGCCGATGCGTTCCAGGTCAGAGGCGGCGCGGATCACCGCCAGCACCAGCCGCAGGTCCGAGGCGGTGGGCTGGCGCCGCGCCAGCACCTGGGTGCACTCCTCGTCGATCTTGATCTGCATGTCGTTGACGGCGCGATCGTTGTCGACCACCCGCTGACACAGCTCCGAGTCGTGGTCGAGCAGCGCGCCCACGGCGTCCTGGACCTGCTTCTCGACCAGGCCGCCCATGGCCATCAGGTGCGTCTTGAGCTCGTCGAGCTCCTGGTTAAACTGCCGCGAGATATGCTGGCTGTGAATATCGCTGGTTATGTCCATGGGATCTCTCCTTGGGGCCGGCCGTCAGGCCATGCGCCCGGTGATGTAGTTCTCGGTGCGCGCCAGGCGCGGATTGGTGAACAGGGTGTCGGTGGGCGCGTATTCGACCAGCTCCCCGTGCTGCAGGAAGGCGGTGTAGTCGGAGACCCGCGCCGCCTGCTGCATGTTGTGGGTGACCAGCACCAGGGTCAGGTGCGACTTCAGGTTGCGAATCAGCTCCTCGATCTTCAGCGTCGAGATCGGGTCGAGCGCCGAGGCCGGCTCGTCGAGCAGCAGCACCTCGGGGCCCACCGCCAGGGTGCGGGCGATCACCAGGCGCTGCTGCTGGCCGCCGGAAAGCGACCAGGCCGAGGCGCGCAGCCGATCCTTCACCTCGTCCCACAGCGCCGCCGAGCGCAGCGCCCACTCGATGATGTCGTCGCGCTTGCGCTTGCTCAGGCCGCCCTGCAGGCGCAACCCGAAGGCCACGTTGTCGTGGATCGACATCGGGAAGGGGTTGGGCGACTGGAACACCATGCCCACCCGCCGCCGCAGCTCCGCCACCGCCACCTCGGGCGAATGGATGTCCTCGCCCTCGAGCAGCACCTCGCCCTCGCGCACCACCTCGTCGTTGAGGTCGTGGAGGCGATTGAGCACCCGCAGCAGGGTCGACTTGCCACAGCCCGAGGGTCCGATGAAGGCGGTGACGCGATGCCGCGGCACCCTCAGCGTGAGGTCGTTGAGCGCCTGCTTGTCGCCATAGGCGAGGCTCAGCCCCCGGATGGCCAGGCTGCTGGCCTCGGGGGGAAAGTCGATGATCGCCGCCGAGTCGGGCGACGAACGCTGATCCTTCACGAGTGGCATCGAGACTCCGTGGTGGCGCCGCGCTTGCGGGCTCATCGACGCGTGAGCGCCCCATGACGCGTACTGAGATGATGACGCAGAAATATTGCGGTCAGGTTAAGCACCAGGATCACCAGCACCAGCAGCAGCGCCGTGGCATAGACCAGCGGCATCGCGGCCTGGACATCGCCGCCATGAAAGGCGGCATCGAAGATGTGATAGCCCAGATGCATGAACTTCCTTTCAAGATGCAGGAAGGGGAAGTCACCGTCCACCGGCACCTGGGGCGCCAGCTTGGCGACCCCCACCAGCATCAACGGCGCCACCTCGCCGGCGGCCCGGGCCACGGCGAGGATCACCCCGGTAAGCATGGCCGGGGCGGCCATCGGCAGCACCACCCGGGTGAGCATCTCCAGCCGGGTCGCGCCCAGCGCCAGGGCGCCCTCGCGCTGCTGGTCGGGAATCCGCGCCAGCCCCTCCTCGGTGGCCACGATCACCACCGGCAGGGTCAGCAGCGCCAGGGTCAGGGAGGCCCACAGCAGCCCGCCGGTACCGAAGGTCGGCGAGGGCAGGGCCGACTCGAAGAACCAGCTGTCCAGGCGACCGCCGATCCCGTAGACGAAGACCCCGAGGCCGAAGACGCCGTAGACGATGGAGGGCACCCCGGCGAGGTTGCGCACGGCGATGCGCACCAGCCGCGTCAGCCTTCCCTGGTGGGCCACCTCGTTGAGATAGATCGCCGCCAGCACGCCGAAGGGCGTCACCAGGATCGACATCAGCATGACCATCAGCACGGTGCCGAAGATCGCCGGCCAGACCCCGCCGGCGGTATTGGCTGCCCGCGGCCCCTCGGAGAGGAAGCGCCAGACGCCCTCTCCCCAGGCGGCGAGCCTGTCGAGCGTCGACATGGCGTTGGGGCGACGCGCGCCGAGCACCTGCTCAAGCGGGACCGACAGCGAATCGCCATCGGCGGCCGCAAGGATCAGGCGCCCGCCCGCCATGGCCGCCTGCAGCTCGCGCAGGCGGCCATGGGCCGCTGTGAGCTCGCTTTCCGCCGAGCCTTCGCCCCCGCGTCGCGCGGCGAGCGGCAGGATCACCTCCTCGCGCAGGCGGTCGCGGGCGTCGCGCAGCGCGCCGAGCTCGTCGAGGCGCGACTCCAGCGCCGTCCAGGCGGCCTCCCCCTCGATCCGCTCGCCACTGGCGGCCTCAAACGCCGCCAGTCGGCCGATCGCCTGCCCCCAGCGGCGGCGCTCCAGCACCACCAGATCCGCGGGATGGCTCACCGCGTCGATGGCCGAAACCCGCACCCAGGCCCAGCGATCGCCATCCAGGTCGCGGTTGCCGGTGCGATAGAGCCGCTCGACGCCGTCGCCCTGTGCGAGCGGCACCTCGCGGACCCGCTCGCCGGCGAGCTGCCGGCCATCCTCGAGCACCACCAACTCGACGGGCGACGGCCAGAAGTGTCCCAGGCCGCGCACCGTCAAGAGCGCCAGCAGCGCCAGCAGGGCGAGCAGCGAGAGCGCCACGCTGCCCGCACAGAGCCAGGCGCCGGCGCCTTCGCCGCGGGGCAGGCGCAGTCGGCGAGTTGACGCTTCCCTCATGATCCGGCCCTCATGAACCGCCTCCCAGCCGCTGATAGCGCCGGCGCAGGCGCGTGCGCACCAGCTCGGCCAGGGTATTGACCAGGAAGGTGAAGACGAACAGCGCCAGGGCCGCCAGCAGCAGCAGCTGATAGTGCACGCCCCCGGGGCCGGCCTCCGGCAGCTCGATGGCGATGGTCGCCGCCAGGGAGCGCAGGCCATCCAGGGGATTGAGGGTCATCAGGGCGGCATTGCCGCTGGCCATCAGCACGATCATGGTCTCGCCCACGGCTCGTCCGGCGCCGATCATCACCGCCGAGAAGATGCCCGGCGAGGCCGCGGGCAGCACCACCTTCCAGAGGGTCTGCCAGCGCGTCGCCCCCAGCGCCTGGGCGCCCTCAGCAAGGCTCGCAGGCACCCCCGAGAGGGCGTCCTCGGCCAACGCGTAGATACTCGGCATCACGGCGAAGCCCATCGCCGCGCCGACGATCAGCGCGTTGCGCACGGCGATATCGAGCCCCAGATGCAGCTCCAGGAAGCGGCGCAGGTCGCCGTCGAACGCCAGCGCCTCGAGCCAGGGAGCGAGCCACACGGACGCGGCCAACACCAGCACCAGCCAGGGCACCAGCCACAGGCCGGCCCAGCCCAGCGGCAGCGCCTCGCGCCAGCGAGCGGAGAGCCGCGAGCGGAGCCCGCCGGCCAGCAGCAGCCCCGGCACCAGCAGCACCAGGCAGGCGAAGACCTCGGCCAGATGACGCTCGACCCAGGGCGCCAGCACCAGGCCGGCGACGAAGCCGACGACCACGCCCGGCAGCGCCTCCATCAGCTCCAGCGTGGGCTTCAGGCGGCTGCGCAGGCGCCGGGACATGAACAGCGAAGAGTGGGCCGCCGCCCCCAGCGCCAGGGGCACGGCGATCGCCAGCGCCCAGGCGGCCGCCTCCAGGGTCCCCCAGGCCAGCGGCGCGAGGCTTATCCGCGGCGCCTCGCCCGGCGTCAGGCTGGCCGTGGGCGCCCAGCGATGGCGGCTGGCCTCATCGGCGGCCTCGCCGGCTCCCTCTCCGCCACCCCAGAGCGCCTCGGGGCTGATCGCACTCGAGCCACCGGACGGCCAGAACAGCGGCACCACCTCTACCGCCAGGAAGATCCCGATGGCCAGCAGCGCGGCGATCACGCCGATGCCCCCCGCGGTGATCAGCGCGGTGGCCAGGCGATCGCGCCCCTGACGCAGGCGGCGTCGCACGGCAGTCGGCGGAGGGGAGTCGAGCATGACCGGACCTGTGAAAGACGAGGGCTAACGAAAGAGTACGACACGGTGATGACAAGGGGATGACAGCGTCAACCGCCAACCTCCAGCGACAGGGCGCGGCGCTGGCGCCGTCGCTGCGCCTCGGGCAGGGCGACGAAGCCGAGCTCCTCGACGATGGCCTGGCCTTCTGTCGAGAGCACCAGGTCGATGAAGGCGCGCTCGGGAGCCGGCAGCGCCTCGCCGGGCGGCAGGTTGAGGTAGAGGTAGAGGTCGCGCGACAGGGCATAGTCACCGCGGCGCACCGCCTCGGGATCGGGGGCGCGAAGCGTTCCGTCATCATCGCGATGGGCCAGGGCCTTGACCCCCGGTGTCAGGTGATTGAGGCCGGCATAGCCGATGGCTCGCGGATCCTCGGCCACCGCCGCCACCACCGCGGCCGAGCCGGGGTGCTCGTTGACCGCCGGACGGAAGAACCCGTCGCAGAGCGCCACCCGCCGGAATAGCGCCTGGGTGCCGGAGGCCGCGTTGCGACCGTGGAGGCGGATGCGCCCCTCGGGCCACTCGAGCCCCAGCGCCTGCCAGTCGCGGATCGCGGCCGGCGCCCCGCAGCGCTGCGTGTCAGAGAAGACGGCATCCAGCTCGCGGCGCCCCAGACCCGCGAGGGGATTGTGACGGTGCACCACCACCACCAGGGCGTCGCGGGCCACCGTGAGCTCCCGCGGCGGATAACCGTGGCGCTCGACGAAGGCGCGGCGCTCGACGTCACTCATGGGGCGAGACATCGGCCCCAGCCGGGTGGTCCCGGCCACCAGCGCCGGCGGCGCACTGGCCGAGCCGCTGGCCTGCAGCTGCAGGCGAATGCCGGGGTGGCGGCGTGCCAGCGCCTCTCCCCAGCGCAGCATCAGCCCCGCCATGGTATCGGAACCCATCGTGCCCAGGGTCCCGGCGATCTCCTCGACCTGGCCGCGCTCCCCGAGCCGAGCCGGCGTCTCGGCCCGATCCTGGATCTGTGCCTGGGCCTGGGCCTGGGCCTGGGCCTGGGCCTGGGCCTGGGCCTGGGCCTGGGCCTGGGCCTGGGCCTGAATCATAGTCACGCCACACGCGATCAGCAGCAGCCAGGGGATCAGACGGCGGGACAGGACGACGGGCATGACGGCTCCTCGAAGCGCGAAGGTGAAGGTGAGGATCCAGGGAGATCGCGGCCGGCGGCAGGATGTCGCGCCGCAACGGTGGTGAACGCGGGTCCTCGGCGTATACCATGGAGCACCGATGAACACCGCCACCCCATCGATGCCCCCCACAACAACAATGCGAGTCGTAACGCCCGCCATGACAGACATCGACGATACCCCCGCCCCGCAGGGTCAGCTGACCCTCAAGCTGCTGGCCAGCCGCCAGGATACCAATCTGCACGGCGACATTCCCGGCGGCTGGCTGGTCGCCCGCATGGACGAGGCCGCCGAGGTGGCCGCCGGCCGCGAGGCCCTGGGCCGCACGGCCAACGTGGCCATCGAGGCCATGGACTTCCTCTGCCCGGTGCGGGTGGGCTCCATGGTGAACATCTTCACCCGCGTCAGCGAGATCGGCCACAGCTCGATCAAGATCGACGTGGAGGTGTGGATCCGCGCGCCCCACGAGCGCGATCCCCAGGAGCTGCACAAGGTCACCGAGGCACGCTTCGTGATGGTCGCCCTGGACGAGAACGGGCGTATCCGCGGCGTGCGCCAAGAAGCCTGATTCACCTCTCGCGGATCGACCCTCGCCGTCCCTCGGTGCAAAGGGCCGGAGGCGCCAGCTGGGCGACTCCGGCCGTGCGTCTGGCCTGCGTGCTGCGACCGCTCAAGCGCAGCGTCAGGCGCCGACCCGCTCCCGGGTCTTCAGGTAGGCAAACTCGCCCACGTCGGTGAAGCGACGCACCTTCCGTTGGAAGGCGGTGTAGGAGTCGTAGACCCGGCGCGACGCCTCGTCCTTCTCCACCTGCTCCTCGAGAACCTGCCGGGCAGCGTCGTGGAGCGCCACCAGGACCTCCTCGGGGAAGGTACGCAGCTCGACGCCGTGCTCGTCGACCAGGGTCTCGAGGGCCTCGGCGTTGCGCACCGCGAACTCGCTGCTCATCGCCAGGTTAGAGGCCATGGCCGCCTCGCTGACCACCGCCTTCAGGTCATCGGGCAGGGCGTTCCAGGCGTCCAGGTTGACCATCCCCTCGAGCACGGCACTGGGCTCGTTCCAGGCCGAGGTGTAGTAGTACTGAGCCACCTGGTGCAGGCCGAAGGCCAGGTCGTTGTAGGGACCGACCCAGTCGGCCGCGTCCAGCACGCCGGTCTGCAGGGAGGTGAATATCTCGGACCCGGGGGTGTTCACGGTGGTCACGCCGATACGGTTCATCGCCTCACCGGCCAGTCCCGGCAGCCGCAGCTTGAGGCCCTGCATGTCGTCCAGCGAGTTGATCTCCTTCTTGAACCAGCCGGCCATCTGGGTGCCGGTGTTGCCCACCGGAAAGGGCTTGAGGTTGTGCTTGGCGTACTCCTCGTCCCAGAGTTCCTGACCGCCGCCGTGGTAGAGCCAGGCATTGGTCTCGGTGGTGGTCATGCCGAAGGGCACGGCGGTGAAGAACTGGGCGGCCAGGGTCTTGCCGCGCCAGTAGTAGGAGGCGGAGTGACCCAGTTCGGCGGTGCCCTGCCCCACCGCGTCGAATACCTCCAGGGCCGGGACCAGCTCGCCGGCTCCGTGCACGCGGATCTTCATGCGGCCCCCGGACATCCGCTCGATGCGCGCGGCGAAGTCGTTGGCCCCGGTCCCCAGCGCCGGGAAGTTCTTCGGCCAGGAGGTCACCATGTCCCAGGTGATGGTCTCCTGGGCGCTGGCCGTGGAGATGAAGGGGGCGGTGGCGCCGGCGGCGGCACCGACGCCCAGGGTCTTGATAAACTGACGGCGTTGCATGCGAGCATGACTCCGTGAGGCTTGTTATTCCCGCGGGGTGCGCGAGCGATGGGGGTGTCCGCCTCGAGTATGCGTCACGGCCGAATTACCCGGCAAGCACCGCGCACAGCGGTCCGGGACGCATCACAGCGGCGTCAGCTTGGCGAAGCCCAGCACCAGCCACTTGTCGCCCTCGCCCTCGAAGCTGACCTGTACCCGGGCGCGCTCGCCCTCCCCCTCGGCGTTGAGGATCACCCCCTCGCCGAAGACCGGATGGCTGACCCGCTGGCCCAGCGACAGGGACGGCAGGTCGGCGCCACCGTCGACGCTCTCCTGGCGCGGCCCGGGACGCGAGGCGGTGACCGGCCGCGAGATCTGGCCGCGCAGGCGCACCTCTTCCAGATACTCCTCGGGCAGCTCGCGCAGGAAGCGCGACGGCCGCTGGAAGGTCTCCTTGCCGTGCAGCCGTCGCAGCTCCGCGTGGGTCAGGTAGAGCTTGCGCATGGCGCGGGTCAGGCCCACATAGCAGAGTCGGCGCTCCTCCTCCAGGCGCCCCGGCTCCTCCATGGACATCTTGTGGGGGAAGAGCCCCTCCTCGACCCCGGCGATGAACACCACCGGGAACTCCAGGCCCTTGGCCGAGTGCAGCGTCATCAGCTGCACGCAGTCCTCGAACTCGTCGGCCTCGTGGTCGCCGGCGTTGAGCGCCGCCTCGGAGAGGAAGGCCTCCAGCGCCGCACCGCCCTCGCCGGCCTCGGGCGGCTCGAAGCTCTCGCCCTGGGTGAAGGCCTTGGCGGCGGTGACCAGCTCCTCGAGGTTCTCGACCCTTGCCTGGCCCTTCTCGCCCTTCTCGCTGCGGTGGTGCTCGATCAGCCCGGAGGTCGTGATGACGTGATCGATGATCTCGTGGAGCGCCAGGCCGGCGGTGTCGTTGTCGAGCCGCTCGATCAGGTCGGCGAAGGCGCGCACTGCCGTGGCGGCGCGGCCCTTGAGCGAGGCGTCCAGCAGTGCATCATGCAGCGCCTGCCACAGCGAGACCTCGGTCTGCCGCGCCCGGGTGCGCAGCACTTCCACGGTGCGCGTGCCGATGCCCCGGGCCGGCACGTTGATCACCCGCTCGAGCGAGGCGTCGTCGTCGCGGTTGAGCAGCAGGCGCAGGTAGGCCAGGGCGTTCTTGATCTCCAGGCGCTCGTAGAAGCGCTGGCCGCCGTAGATGCGATAGGGTACGCCCTGGCGGATCAGCGTCTCCTCCAGCACCCGCGACTGGGCGTTGGAGCGATAGAGGATGGCCATCTCGCGGCGGTTGACGCCCTCGTCGACCTTCTCGCGGATGGTATCGACGATGAAGCGCGCCTCGTCCAGGTCGTTGAAACCCGCGTACACCGAGATCGGCTCGCCGCGGTCGCCGGCCGTCCACAGCTCCTTGCCCATGCGCTCGCTGTTGTGGCTGATCAGGGCGTTGGCGGCATCGAGGATGGCGCTGGTGGAGCGGTAGTTCTGCTCCAGGCGCACGGTCTTGGTGCCGGGGAACTCCTGCTCGAAGCGACGGATGTTCTCGATGCGCGCCCCGCGCCAGCCGTAGATCGACTGGTCGTCATCGCCGACCACGGTCATCGGGGTCGACATGCCGCTCAGCAGCTTGAGCCAGGCGTACTGCAGGGTGTTGGTGTCCTGGAACTCATCGACCAGCACGTGACCGAAGCGCTCCCGGTAGTGGGCCAGCAGTGCGGGATTGTCGCGCAAGAGCTCCAGGCTCCTGAGCAGCAGCTCGCCGAAGTCGACCAGGCCACCGCGCTCGCAGGTGAGCTGATAGCGCTCGTAGAGCTCGACCATCTGCGCCATGTAGGCATCGCCGTGGGCATCGACCTGGTGGGGGCGCAGCCCCTCCTCCTTGCAGCCGGAGATGAACGACTGCACCTGGCGCGGCGGGAAGCGCTCGTCGTCGACGCGGTGGTCCTTGAGCAGCCGCTTGACCAGCCGCAGCTGATCATCGCTGTCGATGATCTGGAAGTGCTGGGGCAGGCGTGCGTCCTGCCAGTGGGTTCGCAGCAGGCGGTGGGCGATGGAGTGGAAGGTGCCGACCCAGACGTTGCGCAGCGAGATGCCGAGCAGGGCCTCCAGGCGGGTGCGCATCTCGCGCGCCGCCTTGTTGGTGAAGGTCACGGCAAGCAGCGCATAGGGCGAGAGCCCCTCGGCCTGCATCAGCCAGGCGATGCGGTGAACCAGCACCCGGGTCTTGCCGGAGCCGGCCCCGGCCAGCACCAGCATGTTGCCCTGGGGAGCACTGACGGCCTCGCGCTGGGCCGGGTTCATGTGGTCGAGAATCGCCGTGACGTCGTCCATAGCGCAAGGAAAGCCGGGTTAAAAAATGGAGAGCCAGCTTAGCATATCGGGGGTCGACTCAGGACTTGCCATCCTGCTCGGGGAAGCGCAGTGGATTGAGGCTCTTCTTCACCTCGCGAAGCTGCTCGGCGAGCTTGGGGCCCCGCGTCTTGGCCACGCCCACCGCCAGCACGTCGACCAGCACCAGGTGGGCGATGCGCGAACTCATGGGGGTATAGATCTCGGTGTCCTCGTGGACGTCGATGTAGAGCGGCAGGGTGACCTCCTCGGCGAGCGGCGAGCCGCTGGGGCAGAGCCCGATCACCGTCGCTCCGGCCTCGCGCGCCAGGCGCACGCTGGCCACCAGCGCCCGGGTGCGGCCGGTCTGGGAGATGGCCACCACCACGTCGCCCTCCTTCAGGGTCACCGCCGACATGTTCTGCATGTGCGGGTCGGTGTAGGCGGCGGTGGAGATCTGCAGGCGGAAGAACTTGTGCTGGGCATCGGCGGCCACGGCCCCCGAGGCGCCGAAGCCGTAGAACTCCACCCGGTTGGCCATGGCCAGGGCGTTGATGGCCTGGCTCAGCGCCTCGTTGTCGAGCCGGTCGCGCACCGACAGCAGGGTGCCCACGGTGGAGTCGAAGATGCTGTGGGAAAACTCCACCACCGAGTCGCTGTCGTTCATCGAGAACTGGGCGAACTGGCTGCCGGAGGCCAGCATCTGCGCCAGCTGGAGTTTGAAGTCCTGAAAGCCGTTGCAGCCCAGGGCGCGACAGAAGCGCACCACGGTGGGCTCGCTGACCTTGGCCTCGGTGGCCAGGTCGACGATGCGCATGTGGATCACTTCCTCGGGGTTGCGCAGCACGAAGCGCGCGACCTTCTGCTCGGAGCGGCGAAAGTGCTCCATGCGACGTCTCATCTCATCGAACAGGGCACGACTCACGCGGGGACTCCTTGCTGGCGAGCCGCCTCACGGCGAGGGCGAGGCGGCAAGAAGATGGGCAGATTCATGATCACAGTATGCCCCAAGCCGAGGGGCGATGCGCACCCCGTCGGGCACGATGGCTCGGTGACAGGCGCGACGAGCTGCGTTGACGGCGCGTTGTGCGTTTTCCGCATGAGCCGTCACCATTTTGTCAAGTGAGATATAGTAAGACTATGCAGTGTCGCGCAGCGTCCTCGATGCCGGCACATTCACTGCAGAAAGGAGAGTCGATCATGCGTAATGTCGAACGGTTATCCTCCCTCAAGAGTGAACTCCTCGACATCTTCATGAGCATGGAGGTCGTCGAGCACGAGCAGCGGTCCCGCACCGCCGCCCAGCGCAACCTGCGCGCCCGCCGCGGCATCGAGCTGCACAACGAATTCAAGCGCCTGTCCCAGGACATCGCCCCGCTCCCCGAGGAAGCGCTGGTGGAAGACGAGATGCACTGACCGCCAAGCGCGGCGCCCCTCCCCTCACGCAACGAGCCCCGCAGGGCGGGGCTCGTTGGAGACGTGACGCGCCGGCGCGAGCCGGCGAATCATGCTCAGAGGCTGGAGACGAACACCGCGATCACGCCGATGGGCGCGATGAAGCGGGAGATCACGGTCCACACCTTCGCGCCGGTCTCGCCGAGACCCAGCTCCCGACGGACACCCTCGCGATCCAGCACCCAGGCGACGAAGACGATCGCCAGCAGGCCGGTCAGCGGCAGCAGGAACTTGCTGGTCACCGTATCGAGCAGGTCGAAGATGTTCAGGCCGAAGATCAGCACCCCATCCCAGACGTTGAACGCCAGCAGTGCCGCGATGCCCAGTGCCCAGGTCGCCGCCCCGGCCACCAGGGTGGAGGCGAAACGCGACAGCGGGGTACGCTCCTCGACGAACTCCACCACCGGCTCGAGCAGCGAGATCGCCGAGGTCAGGGCCGCGAAGGTGAGCAGCAGGAAGAACATCAGGCTGAGGATGACGCCGCCGCCCATGTTGCCGAACGCCAGCGGCAGGGTGACGAAGATCAGGCCCGGACCGGAGCTGAGATCCAGGCCGTTGGCGAAAACGATGGGGAAGATTGCCAGGCCGGAGACCAGCGCCACCAGGGTATCGAGGATGATCACGGTCCGTGCGGTCTTGAGCAGGTTGATCTCCTCGTTCAGGTAGGAGCCGTAGGCCATCATGATGCCCATGCCCAGCGACAGCGTGAAGAAGGCCTGACCCATGGCCGCCAGGACCACGCCGCCGTCCACCTTCGCGAAGTCGGGGTTGAACATGAAGCTCAAGGCCTCGCCGAAGTAGCCGGTGGTCATGCCGTAGCCCACCAGCACCACCAGCAGCACGCCCAGCGCCGGCATCAGGCTGCGCACGGCGCCCTCGAGACCCTTGGTCACGCCGCGGGCGACGATACCGATCACCAGCAGCATGAACACCGAGTGACCCACCAGCAGCAGGCCGGGGCTCGCCAGCATGCCGCTGAACAGCGCGCTGATACCGTCGGCGTCCTGGCCGCTGAAGGCCCCGGTGACCGAGCTCAGGGTGTAGTAGAGCGACCAGCCGCCGATCACGCTATAGAAGGAGAGGATCAGGAAGGCACCGAGGATGCCGCTGATGCCGACGATCATCCAGCCGCGGGAGGCCCCGGCCGACTTGGCCAGGTCGGCCATGGCGTTGGCCGGGTTCTTCTGGCCTCGACGGCCCACCAGCCATTCGGCCACCAAAATCGGCAGGCCGACCAGGCCGATACACAGCAGGTAGATGAGCACGAAGGCGGCGCCGCCGCTGTCGCCCACCATGTAGGGAAACTTCCAGATATTCCCCAGGCCGACGGCGGAGCCGGTGGCCGCGAGAATGAAGGTCAGTCGGGAAGACCAGTGTGCGTGTTGCTTGTTAGACATAAATCACCCTGATGGTACGTGTCGTCATCGATCGATCGGATGCAATGACGGCGTTGTGGTTGTAGTCGCCACGTCCACGTCATCCCGGATCACGGGATGCCGCTTTCAAGGGCATTACGGATGCCAGACAGGATCGCTGCCGGTACAACTTCCGCGGGGCCTTTGCGAGGCGCGCCGCGGACACCTCCTGATGGATCACGGCGAGGAATCACACGGGATACGTATGAAACCCCACAAGATCCGATGGCAAGTGACGATCGACCCGTAAAAGTATCCGATCATACGCTTGTTGACTAGTCACCCGGGCAAAACCGCAGGCGCCTTTCGTCGCTGGGCAGGACAGGTCAAAACAGCGAGGCCTGGGCCTCTCCGGCGAAGGCCTCCAGGGGAGGGAGCGCCACACGTTCGGCGATCCGCGCATGCAGGCGTCGCGCGAGCTCGGGCGCCTGGCGGTTATCCGGCGTGTGCACAAGCAGGAAAGGGGTTTTCCCCTGTTTTATCCACAGGCAGAGGCGCTCGATCCAGGGGGTGAACGTCTGCTCGTTGATGGCGTCGTCGAGGTGGCCGATGAAGCGCACCAGCGGGAAGTCTCCCGTGGAAAGCACGTGTAACGGGAGTCGCGGCTTCTCGGCCTGAGCCCGAGCCAGGCCGGCACGCGCCTCGGGAGGCGTGGCGAAGAGCGCTCGAACGTCGAGCATCACCCGATCGACACCGTGAGTTATCAACAATCGGTTGAGGGCCATCTCGGCCTCTCCCTTGTGGAAGAATTCCCGGTGACGCACCTCGACGGCGCAGGGCAGCCCCGCCGGCCAGCGCTTCAGCAGCGCCTCGAGCCTGGGCAGCGCCTCGGGGCCAACATCCCGGGGGAGCTGCACCATGGTCGGCCCGAGCCGATCGTGCAGGGGAGCGAGCGCCGCGAAGAAGCCTTCGAGGTCGGCCTCGATGCCCTCCAGGCGCTTCTCGTGGGTCAGGCTCGCCGGCAGCTTGAAGCAGAAACGGAACGACGGCGGCGCCTGGCGCGCCCAGGCGGCTACCGTCGAGGCCCGCGGCGCCCCGCTGTAGAAGGTGGTGTTGCCCTCCACGGTGGAGAACACCCGGGCATAGTCACCGAGCCAGTCATCGCTGCCGCCGTGGGGCGGATAGAGGCCGCCGCGCCAGTCGGGGTTGGCCCACATGGGCAGGCCCAGGTGCAGAGCGGCTGCTCGAGCAGGGGGTAGGGAGCAGGTATCGGTCACCGGTCCAGGCCTCTCGTCGACACCAGCATGGTGGGGATGGAGACGGATTATCCTGGTCTCTCCTGCCCGTGACCAGCCGGGCCTGGCAGGCACTCAGGGCCGGCGGGCGCAGAACAGAGCATGTGACACGAAGTGGCACACCTTGGCGAGTTCGCCGAGGGGTTCGGGATAGACCAGGTAATAGGCATCGAATCCCCGGGGGACATGGGGCCAGGCGAGCCGCAGTCGACCCGTGGCGAGCTCGTACTCGACCAGGAAACGCGGCACCAGCGCATGCCGGCCATGAGACGGACCTGGAGACGCTGATCGAGCAGGGGCTGGTGACGGCCTTACCGATCACCTCCGAGGACTTCCTGCCGGTCAGTGCAGCGGGCATCTTTCAATCGAACCTCGGCGGGGAACAGAACGACACCTATGCCGGCCCCACCAATAACGGGGCCTTCGAGGCCGCGCTGGGCACCGCCGTGACCGATGAGCTTGCCCTCTACGCCGAGCGCGAGACCGCCTCCAAGGAAAAGGTACTCGAAGCGCTGAGACGCTGATCCCTCACGGAAAGTGTTCCACCAGGAAGTCGATCAGGGCGCGCACCCGCCTCGGAAGCAGGGTCGTCTCGGGCCGCAGAATGGAAATGGCGGTGCCGATCTGCGTGTCACGGTAGGCGTCCAGCAGAGTGAGGAGCCGGCCGGCCACCAGGTCTTCCGCCACCATGTAGCGGGGCAGGCAGGCGATCCCCCGTCCATGCAGGCAGGCGGCATGCAGGGTCTCCAGGGAATTGGACAGGAAACCGGGCTGTCCGCGAGGGCTTTCCCTAAGCCCCCACATGGAGATGCCCCGCGACAGGTTCAGAAACAGGCAGGTATGGCGCGTCAGGTCGTCGGGGCTCGCCGGCCGGCCGTGTCGCGCCAGATAGTCGGGCGCGGCGCAGATCAGGCGTGGGTGCGTGGTGAGCCGTCGGGCGATAAGGCCGGAATCGTCCAGGGAGGCACTGCGGACCGCCAGATCAATGCCCTCATGCACCAGATCGACGATCGCATCGGTCAGCGTCAGGTCGATCTCCACCGCCGGGTAGCGATCCATGAAGGCCAGCAGCAGCGGCATCAGTTGTTGCCTGCCCAGCGCCGTCGGCGCAGTGATCCGGATGCGGCCTCTGAGCGCCCCCGTACCCTCGACGATCTCCTGTTCCACACGCCTGAGCCTGGCCAGCAGCTCCCGAGTTTCGCCGGCGTAGGCCTCTCCGGCCTCGGTCAGGCGCATCTGTCGGGTGGAGCGCACCATCAAGGGCGTCCCCAGGCGCTGCTCTAGACGGGCAATGCGCTTGCTGACTGCCGAGTGGGTGATGCCCAGCTGGCGGGCGGCCCCCGAGAAGGTGCCTGCCTCGACGACCGCATGGAAGATGGCGAGTTCGGTGTCCGGTTTCATCTGTTCCATATGCTCACAGATCTTGTGCCTCGGCAACGGATTATCAGCGATCGCGGCGGCTGGCACGATAAGGACAGTGTCTGAACGTCCAAGGAGTGCTGCATGACCGAGTCGAGCTTCTGCGCCGACACGACGTCCATGAACGATGCCGACGTCCTCTTTACCCCCCTGACCCTACCCTGCGGCCAGGTACTGAAGAACCGCATCGCCAAGGCGCCGATGTCAGATTCTCTGGGGGATGGCACCGGCCACCCGACGGCCGCCCAATGCAGGCTCTACGAGCGCTGGGCCGAAGGCGGAGTCGCCCTTTCCCTGATCGGTGAGGTGCAGGGCCGGCCCGATGTCGCCGAGAAACCCGGCAACCTGGTCCTGAATGCCCAGTCGGACATGGAAAGATTCCAGCGACTCGCGCGCTGCGGTAGCCAGCACGGCAGCGGCCTGTGGCTGCAACTGGGCCATGCGGGGGCGATGGCCTATCCGCCGACCAGCGTACCCAAGGGCCCCAGTGCCCTCGATCTCCCTCGTCTCAGCTGTGAGGCCCTGAGCCTTGCCGAGGTTCGCGCCCTGCCCGAGGAGTTCGCCCGCACGGCCCGCCTCGGCAAGGACGCCGGCTTCGGCGGCGTGCAGATCCATGCGGCGCACGGCTTCCTGTTGAGCCAGTTCCTGTCTCCCCTGTTCAACCAGCGCGAAGACACCTATGGCGGTTCAATCGACAACCGCCAGCGCTTGCTGATCGAGGTGATCCGGGCGGTGCGTGAAGCAGTGGGCCCGGCGTTTCCGATCGCGGTAAAGCTCAATGCCACCGATCAGCTGGAAGGCGGCTTGAGCCAGGTCGATGCCCTCGCGGTGGTCGAGGCATTGGACCGGGAGCCCATCGATCTGCTCGACATCAGCGGCGGCACCTACTTCCCCGGGGCATGGTCGGCCTCGGACGGGGCGGCGAGCGGCCCCTACTTCCTCGACTTCGCCCGACAGGCACGAAAGAGAACGACGCTTCCGCTGATGCTGACCGGCGGCCTCAAGTCCCTGGCCCAGGCACGCGATGCCGTCGCCGAAGGCGCCGTCGATATCGTCGGCCTGGCGCGCGGCCTGGCGCTCGCGCCTGACCTGCCCCACCGGTGGCGCCATGGTCACTGCGCCGAGCTTGCCTTCCCGCGCTTCGACACGGCACCGGAGGGGGGCGTCACCGCCTGGTACACCATGCGCCTCACCCGGCTCGGCGAGGATCGGGACGCCGAATCGCCCGGTACCCTCGAAGAGGCTCTAGCCGACTACGAGGCACGCGATCGGGCACGCACGACGATCTGGCGCCGCCATTTCGTCTCCCCCTCTTGATCCTCCCCTCTGGCTGACGATAAAACGCCGGCCTCCCTCGCCGAACGGATCGACAAGGGAGGCCGGCGTTGAAGGGCCACTCATTGGCCTGCTCTACATGGAGGCAAGCAGGCCGCTGGGCTTATTCCACGGTCACAGATTTCGCCAGGTTACGCGGCTGATCGACGTCGGTGCCCTTGAGCACCGCCACGTGATAGCTGAGCAGCTGCAGCGGCACGGTGTAGAGGATCGGCGCCAGCGCCTCGTGCACGCCGGGCAGGTGCAGCACCTGCACGCCCTCCTCCTCGACCAGCCCCACCTTCGCGTCGGCGAAGACGAACAGCTCGCCGCCGCGGGCTCGCACCTCCTGGAGGTTGGACTTGAGCTTGTCGAGCAGATCGTCGTTGGGCGCCACCGAGATGACCGGCATCTCGCTGTCGACCAGCGCCAGGGGACCGTGCTTGAGCTCGCCCGCCGGGTAGGCCTCGGCGTGGATGTAGGAGATCTCCTTGAGCTTCAGCGCCCCCTCCAGGGCGATGGGGAAGTGGGCCCCACGCCCCAGGAAGAGGGCGTGATGCTTCTCGGCGAAGGCCGTGGCCAGGGCCTCGATGGCCGGGTCCAGCGCCAGCACCCGCGCCACCAGGCCCGGCAGGCCGCGCAGCGCCTCGACCAGGCTCGCCTGCTCGTCGGCCGCGAGGCCCCGAACCCGACCCAGTGCCAGGGTCAGCAGCATCAGGGCGGTGAGCTGGGTGGTGAAGGCCTTGGTGGAGGCCACGCCGATCTCGGGCCCGGCCCGGGTCATCAGGGTCAGGTCCGACTCGCGCACCAGGGAGCTTCCCGGCACGTTGCAGATCGCCAGGCTGCCCAGGTAGCCGCGGTCCTTGGCGAAGCGCAGCGCCGCCAGGGTATCGGCGGTCTCGCCGGACTGGGAGAGCGTCACGAACAGGGTGTCCTCGGGCACCACCACCTGGCGATAGCGGTACTCCGAGGCGACCTCCACCTGCACCGGCACCCCGGTATAGCGCTCCAGCCAGTAGCGGGCCACCATGCCGGCATGATAGCTGGTGCCGCAGGCCACGATATGGATCTGCTTGACCCGGCCGAACAGCGCCTCGGCCTCGGGACCGAAGCTCTCCACCAGCGCCGAGCGCTCGCCCAGGCGCCCCTCCAGGGCCGCGGCGATCACCGTCGGCTGCTCGTGGATCTCCTTGAGCATGAAGTGGCGGTAATCGCCCTTGCTGGCCGCGCCGTCGCCGTGCTCGAAGGTCTGCACCTCTCGCTCGACCGCCCGGCCCGCGGCATCGACCACCTCGATCACGCCGCCCCGGGAGAGGCGCACCGCGTCGCCCTCCTGCAGGTAGAGGAAGCGGTCGGTGACCTGCAGCAACGCCAGCGGGTCGGAGGCGAGGAAGGCCTCGTCGATGCCCACGCCGACCACCAGCGGGCTGCCCTTGCGGGCGCCGATGATCACGTCGGGCTCGTCGGCATGGATCACGCCCAGGGCGTAGGCGCCGTCGAGGCGCGCCAGCACCCCGCGCACAGCGGTCAGCAGGTCGCCCTCGAGGCGGCTCTCGCGCTCCAGCAGGTGGGCGATCACCTCGGTATCAGTCTCGGAGGTGAAGGCGTAGCCCTCATCCTCGAGCTCCCGGCGCAGGGCCTCGTGGTTCTCGATGATGCCGTTGTGCACCACCGCCAGGCGCTCACCCGACTGGTGGGGGTGGGCATTCGCCTCGCTGGGGCGACCGTGGGTCGCCCAGCGGGTATGGGCGATGCCGCTGCGCCCCGGCAGCGGCTCGGTCGCCAACCGCTCCTCCAGGGCCGCTACCTTGCCCAGCGCCCGCTGGCGCTGCAAGCGCCCCTCGGGCGAGCGCACCGTCATCCCGGCCGAGTCATAGCCGCGGTACTCCAGGCGCTTCAAGCCCTCCAGCAGGATGCCCTGGACGTTGCGCTCGGCAACGGCGCCGACGATTCCACACATGTGATCTCTCCTCAGGATTCCTGGCGCTTGGTCGGCCGCGGCCAATCGGGCTTGCTGATCTGGCGGCCGCGCGTGACCGCCAGGGCATGGTCGGGCACGTCCTTGGCGATGGTCGACCCGGCCCCCACGGTGGCGCCGCGACCGACGATTACCGGGGCCACCAGGGCGGTGTTGGAGCCGATGAAGGCGCCGTCAGCGATCTCGGTATGGTGCTTGTTGGCGCCATCGTAGTTGCAGGTGATGGTGCCGGCGCCGACGTTGACGTCGCGCCCCAGCCGGGCGTCGCCGACATAGCTCAGGTGGTTGATCTTGCTGCCCTCGCCCACCTCGGCATTCTTGGTCTCGACGAAGTTGCCGACCTTGGCGCCGACGGCCAGGCGCGAGCCGGGCCGCAGCCGGGCGAAGGGCCCGACGCGGTTGTGGCCGGCCACCACGGCGCCCTCGAGGACGCTGTGGGCCTCGATCACCGACTCGGCGCCGACATGGCTGTCGCGGATCACGCAGTTAGGGCCGATGTGCACCCCCTCGCCGAGCTCGACGTCGCCCTCGAAGACGCAGCCCACGTCGATCTCCACGTCGTGACCGCAGGTCAGGCGTCCGCGGACATCCAGGCGCGCCGGGTCGGCGAGCGCCACGCCCTGCTCCATCAGACGCTCGGCGATGTCGTGCTGGAGGGCGCGCTCCAGGCGGGCCATCTGGGCGCGATTATTGACGCCCTCGACCTCCTGGGCGCGCGCCGGCTGGACGGTGGCGATGCTCACGCCCTCGGCGGCGGCCATGGCGATGACGTCGGTGAGGTAGTACTCGCCCTGGGCGTTGTCGGCGGAGAGGCTCGGCAGCCAGCGACGCAGCTGAGTCGCGGTCATCGCCATGATGCCGGTGTTGCACTCGCGCACGGCCCGCTCGGCCTCGGAGGCGTCCTTGTGCTCGACGATGGCCACTACCTCATCCTCGGCGTTGCGCAGGATGCGTCCATAGCCGGCCGGGTCGTCCAGGGTGACGGTGAGCAGGCCCAGGTGCTGTTCGTCGACCCGCGCCAGCAGCTCGACCAGCGTCTCACGGCGGATCAGCGGCACGTCGCCGTAGAGCACCAGCACCTTGCCCTCGCCGAGGCCCTCCAGGGTCTGGGCCACGGCATGGCCGGTGCCCTTCTGCTCGGCCTGCAGGGCGAAGCGCATGCGACCCTCGGTCGGCGCCTCTGCCAGGGCCTCGCGCACGTGCTCGGCGCCGTGGCCGACCACCACGTGGGTGCGCTCGGCGGCGAGTCCCTCGGCGGTATCGATCACGTGTCGCACCATCGGCTTGCCGGCCAGGCGGTGCAGCACCTTGGGCAGGGTCGAGCGCATCCGGGTCCCCTGCCCGGCTGCCAGTATCACCACGTCGAGCGTCATCATGACTCCTTGTCCGCGTTCATTGCTTGGCTTCTATTCTAGGGGGCCTGAGGGTTCTGCCGCCATGTCGGCCGACGGACCCTCGACCACCGTCACGCCCAGCGCATCGATCGCCGCGCGGCCGAAGCGCTCGGCGAAGGCCGGGCTCGCCAGGCTCGTCCAGCCCTCGCCCTGGCGCACCAGCATCAGCACGGCGAGCCCCCGCTCGCGGGCCAGCGCCATGCCCGCCTCCTCGCCCAGCACCATCAGCGCGGTGGCCCAGGCATCGGCCCAGGCATCGGAGGGGTGCACGACGGTCGCCGAGGCCAGGCGGTGCTCGATGGGGCGACCGGTGCGCGGGTCCAGGGTGTGGGAGTAGCGCTGGCCGTCCTCCTCGAAGTAGTTGCGGTAATCACCGGAGGTGGCCACCGCGATGCGCTCCAGGGCGAGCACGTGGCGGGCCTCGGGGCGGCCGTCACGAGGCACCTCGATGCCGATCCGCCAGGGCTCGGACTCGGCGTCCCGATGGCCGCTCACCTTGAGCTCGCCGCCCAGATTGACCAGGTAGTGGTCGAGCCCCTGGCGGGCGAGGTAGGCGGCGACCCGGTCGGTGGCGTGCCCCTTGGCCACGCCGGAGAGGTCGACGAAGACGTCGCGCAGGCGTCGCGCCTGGCGGGCCTCGGCGTCGACCTCCAGGCTGTCGGGCCCAATCTCGGCCAGCCGCTCGGCCAGGAGCGCGTCACCCGGCACCTCGCGGGGTCGCGCCTCGGGGCCGAAGCTCCACAGGTTGACCAGATCACCGATGGTCATGTCGAAGGCTCCACCGCTCGCTTCGGCCACCGACTGACCGATGGCCAGCACCTCGATCAGCGGGTCCGAGAGCGGCTGCCACTTGCCCAGGGGGGCGCGGTTGAAGGCCATCAGCTCCGAATCGTCGCGCCAGGTGGACATGGCGGCGTCCACCGCCTCGAGCTCGGCGAGCAGTCCCGCCTCGAGCTCGTTGGCCTCGCCCTGAGTCAGGGGGTCGGCGATGCTCACCTGGTAGAAGGTGCCGAAGATATCGCCCTCGAGGGTCACCGGGGACTCCAGCGGGCGATCACGCTCGGAACAGCCCGAGAGCAGCAGGCCAAGCAGCAGGGAAACCAGGAGCGAACGCAGTATCGTCATGTCAGGCGCCTCCGAAGAGCCATAGCAGCGCGACACCCAGCACGAGGCGATAGACCACGAAGGGCTGCATGCCGATCCGCTTGATGAAGACCAGGAAGAAGTGGATGCACAGGTAGGCGCTGACGCCGGAGAGCAGCGCTCCCATGATCAGGGCGCCCCAGTCCACCGGCACGGTGGCATCGGCGAGATGGAGGATCTCCAGCCCCCCGGCGAGCACGATGACCGGGATCGAGAGCAGGAAGGAGAAGCGCGCCGCGCCCTCACGGCTCAGGCCCAGCAGCAGGCCGGCGGTCATGGTGATGCCGGAGCGCGAGGTGCCCGGAATCAGCGCCAGCGCCTGGGCGAAGCCGATCCACAGGGCATCCCGCCAGCTCAGGCGATACTCGTTGCGGGTGCCGCGATGGCGCCAGTCGGCGTAGGCCAGCAGCAGCCCGAAGCCGATCAGCCCCCCGGCGATGACCAGCGGCGAGCGCATGATCCCCTGGATGGTGTCCTCGAAGGCCAACCCCGCCAGCCCCACCGGGATGGTGGCCAGGATCACCCACCAGGCCAGGCGCGCCTCGTCGTCGGTGCCGCGCCCCGCCACGCTGCGACACCAGCTGGTAGTCATGCCGACCAGTTCGTGGCGAAAGTAGAGCACCACCGCGCTGAGGCTGCCGATGTGCAGGGCGACATCGAAGACCAGGCCCTGATCGTCCCAGTCGGTGAAGACCGGCACCAGGATCAGGTGGGCGGAGCTGGAGATCGGCAGGAACTCGGTCAATCCCTGAACGATGGAGAGGACGAAGATCTGTAGCCAGTCCATGGAACGGTCCGTGTGGTGGAATAAGGCGATTCGGGCGGCCCCAGAGGATACACCCGTGCGGCCCGCCTGTCCGCCGCCGGCGGCTCAGGACGTCGACAGCATGGCGGTAGCCAAGCCGAAGTAGATCACCACCCCCGAGGCATCGATCAGGGTCGTGACCAGCGGCGCCGAGGCGGTGGCCGGGTCCCAGCCGAGACGATCGAGCACGAAGGGCAGGCACATGCCGAGCAGGCTGCCGAACAGCACGATAGCGATCATGCTCACCGCCACCACCAGCGCCACCGCCTCGCCGGCACGGATCATGCCAATGGGTGCCACCGCAAGCGCCATGGTCAGCCCCAGAGCCCCCGCCACCAGCAGCTCGCGACCGAGCAGCTTGCCCCAGTCCTTGACGCCTACATCACCGGTGGCCATGCCGCGCACCATCAGGGTGGACGCCTGGGCGCCGGCATTACCGCCGCTGCCGATCAGCAGCGGCAGGAAGAACACCAACGCCACCTGGGCGGCGATGGTCTCCTCGAAGTAGGCGATGCCCGCCCCGGAGAAGAGGTTGCCGAACACCAACAGCACCAGCCAGAGCACCCGCTTGCGATACAGGCTCCACAGCGGCACTCGCCGCACGCCCCCTTCCAGGGCACCGATCGACATCCCCTTGTGGATATCTTCGGTGGCCTCGGACTCGACCACGTCCATGGCATCGTCGTGGGTGACGATGCCGATCAGGCGGCGCTCGGCATCGACCACCGGCAACGCCAGCAGGTCGTAGCGGGCGACGATGCGCGCGACCTCCTCCTGGGCCGTGTCCACCCGGGTGTGGATAACTTCATGAATCATCAGGTCGTCGACCCGCGCCCCGGGCCGAGCCACTATCAGCTGGCGCAGCGACAGGGTACCGGCCAACCGACCGTCGGGATCGACGACATAGAGCTGGTAGACCGTCTCGGCATCCGGGGCGGTCTGGCGCACCCGCATCATCGCCCGGGACACCGTCAGGCCGGTGGGGATCGCCACGTAGTCCGAGGTCATCAGGGCACCGGCGGTGCCCTCGGCGTAGCTCGCCAGGCGCTTGAGCGCCTCACGCTCCTGTCGGGCCATGCGCCGCAGCAGGGCCTCGCGACGATCGTCACCCAGCGTCTTGAAGAGATCCGCGCGCTCGTCGGCGCCCATCTCCTCGAGGATCGCCAGCAGGACCTCGTCATCCAGCGCCTCGGTGATCGCCAGCTGCTCATCGCCTGCGAGATAGCCAAGCACGCTGGCGCGGCGCTCAAGCGGCAGCCGCGCGAAGAGCGCCAGGGCTCGCGGCATGTCCTGATCGTACTCGACCAGGGTCTCGAGGATCTCGGCGATATCGGCGGAGCGCAACTCCGGCAGCAGACCCTGAAGGCGCGCGTCGCCGCCCTCCAGGGCGGAGAGCAGCGTCGCCTTGTGCATCTGCAGGGGTTCGCTCAATGACATGACGGGCCTCCCGACGGCGAAGCCGGCCCCTGGGCCGGCGGGAAGAGAACGGTGGTGCCTCGAGGCGGCGCCTCGCGTGCCCAGAAACGACGACGCCCCCCGGACAGGATCCGGAGGGCGTCGAGGTCGAGACACGAGCCGAGCGTTAGCCGCGGCCGGCCTTGCGACGCACCTGCTGGATGGTACGCAGCTGCGCCATGGCCTCGGACAGTTCCGCGGCAGCGTGACTGTAGTCAAGCTCCGCAGACTTGTCGCCCATGTCCTTCAGCGCCTGCTGACGGGCCTCCTCGGCGGCCGCCTCGTCGAGGTCGTCGGCGCGCACGGCGGTATCCGCCAGCACCGTGACCAAGTCGGGCTGAACCTCGAGGAAACCGCCCGAGACATAGAAGTGATCTTCCTCACCTCCGCCATGGACGATCCGTACCGGACCCGGCGCCAGCTCGGTGAGCAGCGGCGTGTGTCCGGCCAGGATCCCGAGATCCCCCATGGTACCGGCCGCCACGACCTGCTCGGCGGACCCGGAGTAGATCGACGCCTCGGCGCTGACGATCTCGCACTTGAAGCTTTTCGTCATGATGACGTCTCCCAGGTGGAGGGATTACTTCATCTGGTTGGCTTTCTCGACGGCCTCGTCGATGGTGCCAACCATGTAGAAGGCCTGCTCGGGCAGCTCGTCATACTCGCCGTTGAGGATACCCTGGAAGCCGCGGATAGTGTCCTTCAGGGACACGTACTTGCCGGGCGCCCCGGTGAAGACCTCGGCCACGAAGAACGGCTGCGACAGGAAGCGCTGGATCTTACGCGCCCGGGAGACGGCCAGCTTGTCCTCGTCGGACAGCTCGTCCATGCCCAGGATGGCGATGATGTCCTTGAGCTCCTTGTAGCGCTGCAGCACGCCCTGCACGCCGCGAGCGATGCCGTAGTGCTCGTCGCCGACAACCAGCGGGTCGAGCTGGCGCGAGGTGGAGTCCAGCGGATCGATGGCCGGGTAGATACCCAGCTCGGCGATCGAGCGCGCCAGTACCACGGTCGCATCCAGGTGCGAGAAGGTGGTCGCCGGGGACGGGTCGGTCAGGTCATCCGCGGGCACGTAGACGGCCTGCACGGAGGTGATCGAGCCATCCTTGGTGGAGGTGATGCGCTCCTGCAGGACACCCATCTCCTCGGCCAGGGTCGGCTGGTAGCCCACCGCGGACGGCATGCGGCCCAGCAGTGCGGAGACCTCGGTACCGGCCAGGGTGTAGCGGTAGATGTTGTCGACGAACAGCAGCACGTCGCGGCCTTCATCGCGGAACTTCTCGGCGATGGTCAGGCCGGTCAGGGCCACGCGCAGGCGGTTGCCGGGCGGCTCGTTCATCTGACCGTAGACCAGCGACACCTTGTCGATGACGTTGGATTCGGTCATCTCGTGATAGAAGTCGTTACCCTCACGAGTCCGCTCGCCCACGCCGGCAAACACGGAGTAGCCGCTGTGCTCGGTGGCGATGTTGCGGATCAGCTCCATCATGTTGACGGTCTTGCCGACGCCGGCGCCGCCGAACAGGCCGACCTTGCCGCCCTTGGCGAACGGGCACACCAGGTCGATGACCTTGATGCCGGTCTCCAGCAGCTCGCTGGAAGCCGCCTGATCGGCATAGCCCGGTGCCTTGCGGTGAATCGGCATGCGCTCGTCTTCGCCGATGTCGCCGGCCTCGTCGATGGGCTCGCCCAGCACGTTCATGATGCGACCCAGGGTCGCCTTGCCGACCGGCACGGAGATCGGGGCACCGGTGCCGACCACGTTCAGGCCGCGCTTGAGGCCTTCGGTGGTGCCCATGGCGATGGTGCGCACCACGCCGTCACCCAGCTGCTGCTGGGTCTCGAGAACGGTCCCGGTGTCCGAGACATTCAGCGCGTCGTAGACCTTGGGCACATTGTCCCGCGGAAACTCTACGTCAATCACCGCGCCGATGATTTGTACGATACGTCCGCTCATCTTGGTTCCTCTCAAATACCTGCAAATGAAACCTGCATGCCGGGAGGGCACTGCCCTCCCCGACGCTAAACGGCGGCGGCGCCACCGACGATCTCGGAGATTTCCTGGGTAATGGCCGCCTGACGGGCCTTGTTGTACACCATCTCCAGGTCGTCGATCAGATTGCCGGCGTTGTCGGTGGCGCTCTTCATGGCGACCATGCGAGCAGCCTGCTCACACGCCACGTTCTCGACCACCGCCTGATAGACCTGCGCCTCGACGAAACGCACGAGCAGGCTATCCAGCAGCGCCTTGGCATCCGGCTCATACAGGTAGTCCCAGCTACCGGGACGCTTGGTTTCCTCGGTGGACGTGTCCGTCCCCATCTCGGCCGACAGGGGCAACAGCTGACGAACCACCGGCTTCTGAGTCATGGTGTTGACGAACTCGTTGAACACCACGTAGAGGCGGTCCAGCTTGCCCTCGTCGTACGCATCCAGCATGACCTTCACGCTGCCGATCAGGTCCTCCGGCTCGGGCGCCTCACCGAGACCATTCTTGGCCGCGACGAGGCTGCCGCCGAACTTGCGGAAGAAGCCGGTGGCCTTGCTGCCCAGAGCACAGAAGTCGAGCTCCGCGCCCTGCTCACGCTGGGCCTTGGCATCCTTCACCACGGACTTGAACAGGTTGACGTTGAGCCCCCCGCACAGTCCACGGTCGGAGGAGACCACGATGTAGCCGACCCGCTTGACCTCGCGCTCTTCCATCCACGGATGCTTGTACTCCGGGTTGGCATCGGCGACGTGGCCCACGACGTTGCGGATCTGCTTGGCATAGGGCTGGCTGGCCTTCATCCGGTCCTGTGCCTTGCGCATCTTCGACGCAGCCACCATTTCCATGGCGCTGGTGATCTTCTGCGTGTTCTTGATGCTCCCGATCTGGGTGCGAATCTCTTTTGCAGCTGCCATAGCGATCTACCTTATCGTTCGTGGCCCTCAGAAAGCTCCAGGGCCCGCCCCGGAGGAGCGGGCCGTCGGCATTACCAGCTCTGAGTGGCCTTGAACTTCTCGAGACCGGCCTTGAGGCCCGACTTGATCTCGTCGCTGTAGTCGCCGGTCTGGTTGATCGTCTCGAGCAGATCGGCGTGCTCGGACTTCATGTAGTCCTGCAGCGCGCGCTCGAAGTCCAGCACCTTGTTGACCTCGACGTTCTCCAGATGCCCCTCGTTGGCGGCATACAGGGAGACGGCCATCTCGGCCACGGACATCGGCGCATACTGGTGCTGCTTCATCAGCTCGGTGACGCGCTGACCGTGCTCCAGCTGCTTGCGGGTGGCCTCGTCCAGGTCGGAGGCGAACTGGGCGAAGGCCGCCAGCTCGCGGTACTGGGCCAGGGCCAGACGCACGCTGCCGCCGAGCTTCTTGATGATCTTGGTCTGGGCCGAGCCGCCGACACGAGACACCGAGAGGCCGGCGTTGATGGCCGGACGGATACCCGAGTTGAACAGGTCGGTCTCGAGGAAGATCTGACCGTCGGTGATCGAGATCACGTTGGTCGGCACGAACGCGGAGACGTCGCCGCCCTGGGTCTCGATGATCGGCAGGGCCGTCAGCGAGCCGGTCTTGCCCTTCACTTCGCCATTGGTGAACTTCTCGACGTAGTCGGCGTTCACGCGAGCGGCACGCTCGAGCAGGCGGGAGTGGAGGTAGAAGACGTCACCCGGGAAGGCTTCGCGGCCCGGCGGACGACGCAGCAGCAGGGAGACCTGACGATAGGCCACGGCCTGCTTGGAGAGATCGTCGTAGACGATCAGCGAGTCTTCGCCGCGGTCGCGGAAGTACTCGCCCATGGTGCAGCCGGAGTAGGCGGCGAGGAACTGCATCGGGGCCGGATCGGCGGCGCCGGCGGCGACCACGATGGTGTGTTCCATGGCACCGTGCTCTTCGAGCTTGCGCACCACGTTGGCAATGGTCGACTGCTTCTGGCCGATGGCCACGTAGACGCAGGTGACGCCCTTGCCCTTCTGGTTGATGATCGCATCGATGGCGATGGCCGACTTACCAATCTGGCGATCGCCGATGATCAGCTCGCGCTGGCCACGGCCGATCGGCACCATGGCATCGATGGACTTGAAACCGGTCTGGATCGGCTCATCGACGGACTGACGGGTGATGACGCCGGGGGCGACCTTTTCCACCGCGTCGGTCAGCTTGGTGTTGAGATCCCCCTTGCCGTCGATGGGGTTGCCCAGGGCGTCGACCACGCGGCCGGCGAGCTCGGGCCCCACCGGCACCTCGAGGATGCGCCCGGTGCACTGGGCGGTCATGCCTTCTTCGAGCTGCAGGTAGTCGCCCAGCACCACGGCGCCGACGTTGTCGCGCTCGAGGTTCAGCGTCATGCCGAAGATGCCGCCGGGGAATTCGATCATCTCGCCGAACATCGCGTCGGCCAGGCCGTGGATCTGCACGATACCGTCAGACACGCTGACGATGGTGCCCTGATTACGGGCTTCAGATGCGACATCCAGCTTTTCGATACGCTGCTTGATGATGTCGCTGATCTCGGAAGGATTCAGTTGCTGCATGCCATGTCCCTCAGACTCAGGCGGAAAGGGCCTCGTGGAGGCGATTCAGTCGACCGCGTACCGAACCGTCGATGACGGTATCGCCGGCACGCAGGATGACGCCTCCCAGGAGGGTGGAATCCACCTGAGTGGTAATGGAGATTTCGCGGTTCAGACGCTTGGCCAGTGCACTCGCGAGCTTGTCCTGCTGAGCATCGTCCAGCGGGAAGGCAGAGACGATGTTCACGTCCATGCGCTTCTCCTGCTGGGCCTTGAGCATGGTGAACTGCTCGACGATGGCCGGAAGGGCCGCCAGGCGGCCCTTCTGGCCGACCAGGCGCAGGAAGTTGCGGACGGCGTCGCTCACGGCGTCGCCACAGACATCGACGACCACATCGGCCTTCTGGGTGCTCGACAGCTGCGGGTTGCCGAGCACGCGGCGCCGCATGTCGTCGTCGGTGACGACACGCGCCGCGGTCTCGAGCATCGCGGCCCAGTCATCCAGTGCCTGCTGCTCAACGGCGTACTCGAAGGCCGCCTTGGCGTAGGGTCGTGCGACGGTAGACGTTTCCGCCATGGGTCACCTCCTCAAAGCTCGTTGGCGAGTTCGTCGACGAGCTTGCCGTGCTTCTTCTCGTCGATGGAGGCTTCCAGGATCCGCTCCGCACCCACGATGGCGAGACGCGACACCTGCACCCGCAGGTCTTCCTTCGCGCGGTTCACTTCCTGGTCGATCTCGGACTTGGCCTGAGCGATCATCCGCTCGCCTTCCTGGCGCGCCTGGTCACGCGCCTCCTCGATCATCTGGCTGGACCGCTTGTGGGCCTGCTCCAGAATCTCGGCGGACTGTTCCTTGCTCTCGCGCAGCGTCTCGCCGGCCTGTTCTTCGGCCAGCTCCAGGTCGCGCGAGGCGCGGCTAGCCGCGTCCAGGCCGTCGGCGATCTTCTTCTGACGCTCATGGAGCGCGTTGCTGATCGGCGGCCACACAAACTTAATGCAAAATCCGACGAAGATCGCGAAGGCGATCATCTGTCCGATTAGCGTCATGTTGATATTCACAGGGACGTACCTCTGACAGATTCGTGGCGTCCGGAAACAAGCAAACCGAGCGCGGTGCGCCCGGTGTGCCAAACGTTAACCGGCAACGACGAAGATCAGGTACATCGCGATGCCGACGCCGATCATCGGCACGGCGTCCAGCAGGCCTGCCATCAGGAAGGTCTTGGTCTGCAGCTGGTCGCCCAGCTCCGGCTGGCGAGCGGTGGTTTCGAGCAGCTTGCCGCCCAGCAGGGCGAAGCCGATGCCGGTACCCAGTGCGCCCAGGCCGATCATGAGGGAGGCAGCAATGTAGACGAGTTCCATGGTGGTGCTCCTATCGAGTTTACGTTTAGGTTCAAGGGTTTAGCGGGTGTTACGTGATTCAGTGATGCTCATGTGCCGCGCTCAGGTACACCACCGTCAGGACGGTGAAGATGAACGCCTGCAGGGTGATGACCAGGATGTGGAAGATGGCCCAGGGCACGTTCAGCGTCCAGGAAACCCAGAACGGCAGCAGTGCGATCAGCAGGAAGATGACCTCGCCGGCGAACATGTTGCCGAACAGACGCAGGCCCAGGCTGAGCGGCTTCACGAGCAGGCCGATGAGCTCCATGACCAGGTTGAAGGGGATCAGCGACCAGTGGTTGAACGGGGTGAACGAGAGCTCCTTGACGAAGCCACCGGCGCCCTTGACCTTGATGCTGTAGTAGATGATCAGGCAGAACACGCCCAGCGCCATGCCGAGGGTGACGTTGGGATCGGTGGTCGGCACCAGCTTCATGTACTCGACGCCGAACTTGGCGAACAGCTGCGGGGCCAGGTCCACCGGCACCAGTTTCAGCAGGTTCATCAGGAAGATCCAGACGAAAAGCGTCAGCGCCAGCGGGGCGATCACCGGGTTCTTGCCGTGCAGGAAGGCGCCGCGCACGGTGCCTTCGACGAACTCGAAGACCATCTCGATGGCGCACTGCAGCTTGCCGGGGACGCCGGTGGTCGCGGCCTTGCCGACCATGCGGAACAGCCAGATGAACAGCGCGCCCATCGCCAGCGACCAGCCCATGGAATCCAGGTGGATGGCCCAGAAACCCATCTCCTGAGCCTCGCCGGCCGAGTGGGCCAGCGACCAGCCATTCTCCGGATGGTAACCATAGGTCAGGTTCTGCAGGTGGTGCTGAATATACTCCGTAGGAGTCGAGTTGTTGCCTGCCATGAGCTGCCTCGATTTCAGTTGGGTGTCTGTCGCGTCATCTGCCAGGAGGCCAGCCAATACGCGAACAGGGTCACCACATAAGCGCCAAAGAATAAAGCATGATTTGAGAGGGGCACTGTGACGAATACCAGTGCGAAGAGTGCCACTGTCAAACCAAACTTTCCGGCCGCCGCTCGGTAGAGCCCGTGGACCGCTCGGCGCGCCTGGCGACCGCCGCGGTGGCGAAACACGCGCCAGGCGAAATAGATGTTCGGCAGCAGCGCCACGGCGCTTCCCACCAGGGCCGAGGCGGCATCGGCGGGGCCCTTGAACCCGGCCGCGAGCCCGACCATGACCGCCATGGCGGCGAGCTGTGCGGCCCACAGTGGTCGCAGGCTGGGGCGCCTGATCCTGGCTGCCATGGGGGTCTCCGTTCGCGCTGCCGATGGCCGGTGACCCGTGTGCTTCGCTGCTTCTCGTCGCGCGAAGGTCAACGAAAGGTCCGGCGCGATTATAGGGAAGCCCCACTTAAGCTTCAACCGAGGACGTCGCCATTGGACGCGATATCTCGTTGCTCTACGACTAAAAGTCGATAAATGCGCCCAGTATGCTTAGCCGGCTAATTGCATCGTGAACTCGCCGACGGCCCGCTAGCGGATGTGCTCGAGGATCCCGTCGAGCTCGTCGAGGCTCGCGTAGCGGATCGTCACGCGCCCCTTGCCGCCGCGCCCGTGCTGGATCTTCACCGGCGCCCCCAGCACCTCGGCGAGACGCGTCTCGAGGCCGGCCACGTCCGCGGACGGCGCCTCGGAGGCGGGCTTCGCCGGCTCGCCATTGGCCAGGCGCTTGACCAGCGCCTCGGTCGCGCGAACGGTGAGGTCCTTGTTGACCACCTCGTGGGCGGCCTTGCGCTGCTTGGCCCCCGTCAGCGCCAGCAGCGCCCGGGCGTGGCCCATGTCCAGGTCGCCGCGCTCGAGCAGGGTCTGCACCTCGGGGTCCAGCGTCAGCAGCCGCAGCAGGTTGGCCACCTGGGCGCGGGAGCGGCCCACGGCATCGGCGGTCTGCTGCTGGGTCAGCGAGAACTCCTCGAGCAGGCGCTTCAGCGCCATCGCCTCCTCGACGGGATTGAGGTCTTCGCGCTGGATGTTCTCGATCAGCGCCAGCGCCAGCGCCACCTCGTCGCTCACCTCGCGGATCACCGCGGGAATCACGTCGAGCTCGGCGAGCTGGGCGGCCCGCCAGCGGCGCTCGCCGGCGATGATCTCGTAGCGAGCCTCCCCCACGGGGCGCACCACGATCGGCTGCATCACGCCCTGGGCGCGAATCGAGTCGGCCAGCTCCTCGAGGGCCTCGGGCTGGATATCGCGCCGCGGCTGGTACTTGCCGCGGGAGAGCTGCCCCAGCGGCAGGCGCTCGAGGCGCTCCTCGGGCGCAGGCGTCCGAGGCGCCGCCGGTTCAACGCCCTGCTCGATTTCGATCTCGGGCAGGTCCAGGCTTTCACGACGGCGGGCGTTGGCACCGATCAGGGCATCCAGGCCACGTCCCAGGGCGCGTTTACGCGTCATCGACATTCCCTCATCACTACCAGCGGTGTTCGACGGCCGGCCTACAGCGACAGGCGTCGGATCAGTTCCTTGGCCAGCACCCGATGGGCCTGGCTGCCTCGCGATAATCGCGCGTACTTGGTGACCGGCAGCCCGTGGCTGGGCGCCTCGGCGACCCGGATATTGCGCGGGATGGTGGTCTTGAGCAGCGCATCGCCGAAGTAGTCGCGCAGTTGATGGCTGACGTCCCGGGTCAGGCTGTTGCGAGCGTCAAACATGGTACGCAGGATACCGAAGATCTCGATCTGCGGGTTCACGCTGTCCTTGATCTGCTCAACGGTATCGAGCAGGGCCGAGAGCCCCTCCAGGGCATAGAACTCACACTGCAGCGGGATCAGCACGCCGTCGGCGGCGGTCAGCGCATTCACGGTGAGCATGTTCAACGACGGCGGGCAGTCGATCAGCACCACGTCGTATTCACCGGCCACCTCCGCCAGGGCGATGACCAGGTTGCGCTCCCGGCCCTCGCCGGCGGCGAGCAGCTCCACCTCGGCGGCGGTCAGATCGCCGTTGCCGGGCAGCAGGGCGTAGCCGGCCTCCGGGCAGTCGAGGATCACTTCGGTGGGTTTCTTGTCGCCCAGCACCACGTCGAGCACGCTGCCGTCCAGCTCGTGCTTGTTGGCGCCGCTGCCCATGGTGGCATGCCCCTGGGGGTCCAGGTCGACCAGCAGCACGCGGCGATCCAACGCCGCCAGGCTGGCGGCGAGGTTGACGGCGGTCGTGGTCTTGCCCACGCCGCCCTTCTGGTTGGTCAGGGCAATGATCTTGGTCACGTGCAACTCCCTTGCTGGGGAAACAGACGCCTCAGGGGCGGGCCTCGACGGACGCCCGGTGGCGCAGGACCACCAGCGGTCGGCTGCCGGATGCGAAGGGGACCGTGAGGTCATGACGGGCCGCCACGTCGATCCCCTCGGGAAGGCCGGCCAGCTCATCATCCACGGCAGGGCCCTTCATGGCCAGCCACTCGCCGTCGGGGGCCACCAGGGGCAAGGTCAGCGCGACGAAATCGCCGAGGCTCGAGAAGGCTCGCGAAATCACCTGCGCGTAGCCATTGGCGATCGGCGTGAAGGCCTCGACCCTCGCCTGCACCGGGGTGACGTTGGTCAGGCCGAGTTCCATCACGGCCTGGCGCTGGAAGCGCACTTTCTTGCCGTTGCTGTCGAGCAGCGTGACCGCAAGCGAGGGCCGGAGAATCGCCAGGACCAGCCCGGGCAGCCCCGGGCCCGAGCCCACGTCGAGCAGCGTCGGCCCCTCGACGAAGGGCAGCACCGCGGCGCTGTCGAGCAGGTGGCGGCTGACCATCTCCTCCGGCGCGCGTACCGCGGTGAGGTTATAGGCGCGATTCCACTTGTGCAACAGCCCCACCAGCGCCAGCAGGCGACCGCGCTGCTCGGCGTCCACGGGGATGTCCAGCGCGGCCAGGCCGCGGTCGAGGCGCGCCTCGACGGTCGCGTCGACGCCCGTCATGCGTTGACCGCCCGGCTGTCGTCGAGCAGCCGCCGTTTCTTGAGGTGAATCAGCAGAATCGATACCGCAGCCGGCGTCACGCCGGAGATGCGCGAGGCATGGGCCAGGGTCTCGGGGCGTGCCGCCTCGAGCTTCTGGCGGATCTCGTTGGAGAGCCCCTCGACGCGCTGGTAGTCCAGGTCGGTCGGCAGCGGGGTCGCCTCATGGCGCTTGAGCTTATCGATCTCGTTCTGCTGGCGATCGATGTAGCCCTGATACTTGGCCTGGATCTGTACCTGGTCGGCCACCGCCTCGTCCTCGACGGGTGCCCCCTCGATGCCGGGCAGGTCGGCAAGATCGGCGTAGGCGAGCTCGGGACGCTTGAGCAGGTCCATCAGGCGGTACTCGCGCGGCAGCGGCGCGCCGGTCTTGGCCTCGACCCTTGCCGCGGCGGCGCTACCCGGCTGCACCCAGCTGGCCTTGAGGCGGGCGCTCTCGCGCTCCACGGCGTCGCGCTTGGTGGCGAAGGCCGACCAGCGTGCGTCGTCGACCAGGCCGAGCTCGCGGCCGATCTCGGTGAGACGCATGTCGGCGTTGTCCTCGCGCAGCAGCAGGCGGTACTCGGCCCGGGAGGTGAACATCCGGTAGGGCTCTTTCGTCCCCAGGGTGATCAGGTCGTCGACCAGCACGCCGAGGTAGGCCTCGTCGCGACGCGGCGACCAGGCCTCCTGTCCACACGCCCGGCGGGCGGCGTTGAGTCCGGCGAGCAGCCCCTGGGCGCCCGCCTCCTCGTAGCCGGTGGTGCCGTTGATCTGGCCGGCGAAGAACAGGTTGTGGATGAATTTGGTTTCCAGCGAGTGCTTGAGGTCCCGCGGATCGAAGAAATCGTACTCGATGGCATAGCCCGGGCGTGTGATATGGGCGTTCTCGAAGCCCTTGATCGAGCGCACGACCTGCAGCTGCACGTCGAAGGGCAGCGAGGTGGATATCCCGTTGGGATAGAGCTCGTGGGTATCGAGGCCCTCGGGCTCGACGAACACCTGGTGGCTGGCCTTGTCGGCGAAGCGGTGCACCTTGTCTTCGATCGACGGGCAGTAACGCGGCCCGACGCCCTCGATCACTCCCGAGTACATCGGCGAGCGATCGAGATTGGCATGGATGATCTCGTGGGTGCGCTCGTTGGTGTGCGCGATGTGGCAGCTCACCTGACGGGGATGCATCTCGCGGTTGCCCAGGTAGGACATCACCGGCGTCGGCGTGTCGCCGGGCTGCTCCTCGAGCGAGGCGAGATCGACGCTCTTGGCATCGAGACGCGGCGGCGTGCCAGTCTTGAGGCGATCGACTCGGAACGGCAGCGCCCTCAGCCGGTCGGCCAGGCCGTTGGAGGCGGGATCCCCGGCGCGACCGCCGCGGCTGGTATCGAGCCCGATGTGGATTACCCCGCCGAGGAAGGTCCCGGTGCACAGCACCACCGTCTCGGCGAGGAAACGAATGCCGGTCTCGGTGACCACGCCGCGCACCGTATCGCCGTCGACGATCAGGTCACCCGCCGCCTGCTGGAACAGGGTCAGGTTGGCCTGATTCTCCAGCATGGTGCGGATCGCGGCCTTGTAGCGGACCCGATCGGCCTGGGCTCGTGTGGCTCGCACCGCTGGCCCCTTGCGGGCGTTGAGCACCCGGAACTGGATGCCCCCGAGGTCGGTTGCCAGGCCCATGGCACCGCCCAGGGCATCGATCTCCTTGACCAGATGACTCTTGCCGATCCCGCCGATGGCGGGATTGCAGGACATCTGGCCGAGGGTCTCGATGTTATGGGTCAGCAGCAAGGTCCGGCAGCCCATGCGGGCCGAGGCCAGGGCGGCTTCGGTTCCGGCATGGCCGCCGCCGATGACGATGACGTCAAAGCGGTCGGGATACTCCAAGGGTCACCTCTTGGCGCGGTGCGCCGATGTGGCAGTCAGGGGTGGAAATCAGCGGGGCAGTATAAACCCCCTGTGGGTAATCGTCAGGGTTTTCCACACCCGAATTCCCTCACCGTGACCGTCATCACTCTTCATATACAATAAAACAGAATATAAAAGAGAAGTTCTGTTGTTGTTGTAACTACTGGTGTGGACATTTTTAGTGGATAAGAGACTAAAGGCTTTTTTTATCAACAGCTTGCATTGTTGACCCCTCGCGGGAGAAAGACGTGACTGCCTGCGGACGAGGTGTCCGGAGGCTGTGGATGGAATGGCGCCTTGTCCACAGACGAAAACGATCACCGCTTGTCCACCGCTCTCTACCGGGCTTGTTACCGCGACTGTGAACAGTCGCCTGTGAGGTGGCCATACCCGCGTATGACGGGCCCTGTAGACGGACAGAGGCGGGCATCAATTTTTTTCTATCCACAGGCAAAAAAAAGGCCCTGTCGATAACGACAGGGCCTTTTCTGAAGAGCTTTCGAAGAGCTTATGAGGGGCTCACGCGGTGAGCGGAGTAGGCGAGATCAGTGCTTGAGGACGCGCGAGAGGAAGCTCTGGGTGCGCTCGTTCTGCGGCGAATCGAAGACCTCTTCGGGTGGCCCCTCCTCGGTGATCTCGCCCTTGTGAATGAAGATCACCCGGTCGGCGACCTCACGGGCGAAGCCCATCTCGTGGGTCACGATCAGCATGGTCATGCCTTCCCGAGCGAGCTCGCGCATGGCGTCCAGGACCTCGCCGATCATCTCCGGGTCCAGCGCCGAGGTGGGCTCGTCGAACAGCATCAGGCGCGGCTCCATGGCCAGCGCACGGGCCAGGGCCACGCGCTGCTGCTGGCCGCCGGAGAGCTGCTCGGGATGCTTTGCGGCCTGGTCGCTGATACCGACCCGCTCGAGCAGGCGCTCGGCGGTCTCGGTGGCATCGTCGCGGCTCCAGCCGCGTACCTTCATCGGCGCCAGGGTCACGTTGTCCATCACGCTCAGGTGGGGGAATAGGTTGAACTGCTGGAAGACCATGCCGACCTCGGTGCGGATCTTCTGCAGCGCCTGGGTGGCCTTGCCGTGGGGCACCAGCGGGCTGCCATCGACCTCCAGATAGCCCTGCTGGAACTCCTCGAGGCCGTTGATGCAACGGATCAGCGTCGACTTGCCCGAGCCGCTGGCGCCGATGATTACCACCACCTCGCCGGGGGAGACCGACAGGTCGATGTCCTTCAGCACGTGCAGGCTGCCGAAATGCTTGTTGACCTTGTCCATGCGCACGATGGGATCGCTGCCGGACGTGGACTTCTCATGTGTCATGTCGCGCGTTCCTTATTGTCCGACCAGGCCTCTGCGCTCGAGCTGGCGGAGCACGAGCGAGAGGGTCAGGGTGATCGCCAGGTAGAGCAGGGCGACCATCAGGTAGACCTCGAGGGCATTGAAGGTGGTGGCGATGTAGACCTGGCCCTGGCGGACCAGCTCGCCGACCCCGATCACCGAGAACAGCGAGGTGTCCTTGATGCTGATGATGCCCTGGTTACCGAGCGACGGGATCATGCGCCGGAAGGCCTGGGGCCAGATGATGTAGCGGAAGGTCTGGCGGCGTGACAGGCCGAGTGACAGGCCGGCCTCGCGCTGGCCGCGCTCGATGGACTGCACGCCGCCGCGCACGATCTCCGAGATATAGGCGCCGGAGTTGACGGCAATGGCGGCGATACCGGCCACCAGGGCGTTGATCGGACTGCCGAGCAGCTGCGGCAGGCCGTAGAAGATGAACAGCACCTGCACCAGCACCGGGGTGCCGCGGAAGATTTCGATATAGGCCACGGCCGGGATCTTCAGCCAGGGGAGGCGGCTGATGCGCAGCAGGCCAAACAGGATGCCGATAAAAAAGCCGATGGCCAGGCCGCCGAAGGAGATCAGCAGGGTATAGGGGATACCCTCGAGCAGGAAGGGAATGGAGGCAAAGGCCGCCTGCCAGTCGAATTGGAAGGTGACGTCCACAAGGTTTCTCCGTCAAGACGCGTGGGATGACGACAAGGGGAAGTAACGGAGGCGCAACGCAGCGGGGCCGGGCCTCATGACCCGACCCCGCAGGCGGAAGTCGCCGGGCGTTACTCGTCGCTGACGCTACCGAACCACTTGGCGTGGATCTCGTCGTAGGTGCCGTCTTCCTTCATCTCGGCCAGGGCCTCGTTGACGGGCTCGACCCATTCGCTGCCCTCGACGAAGACGATGCCGTACTGCTGGCCCTCGTAGAGGTCACCCACGACCTTCACGCGCCCCTCGCCCTTGGTCTGGGAGAAGTAGCCGACGTTGGGCGCATCGTAGAAGACCGCATCGACGCTGCCGCCGAGCAGGGCCATGTACATGTCGCTGCTGCCCGGGTAGGGGGTGATGTCGGCGCCGTCGCCGAGGTTTTCCTGGAGGAAGTCGTAGCTGGTGGAGCCGACCTTGGTACCGATCTTCTTGCCGTTCAGGTCGTCGAGTTCCGAGACGCTGTCGTCGTTGGCACCGACCAGGATGCGCAGGCCGCTGTCGTAGTAGGGATCGGAGAAGTCGACGATCTCGGCGCGTTCTTCGGTGATGGTGATGCCGGCGATGGCGATGTCGACGTTACCGGTCTGCACGGCGGGAATGATGCCGTTGAAGTCCATCGTGCGCAGGTTGTACTCGAAGCCGGCCCGCTCGGCCAGTTCGCTGATGATGTCCATGTCGAAGCCGACCATCTCGCCGGATTCCTGATCCATCATCTCGAAGGGCACGAAGCTCGGGTCGGTGACGACCTCGAGCACGTGCTCGTCGGCGTTGGCCAGCGCGGCACCACCCAGTCCGATGGCGATGCTGGCGGCCAGTGTGGCTCTCTTCAGTTGCGGTTTCATAGCATTCCCCGTGGAAGGATTTCTTATTCATTCGCGCCTTCAACGATGGCGAGTTCCCGGAGAAGCGTCAAGTGACGGGCAAGGCGGCCTTTGGCCGCTGAGCCAACGTTGTCGCTCAGACCATGAAGGAGGCGCCGCACCCGCAGGTCGTGGTGGCGTTGGGGTTCTGGACCAGGAAACGGGCGCCGGCGAGGCCCTCCTCGTAGTCGACGGTGGAGCCGACCAGGTACTGGTAAGAGAGCGGGTCGACCACCAGCGACACGGCGCCGAACTCGACGAGGGTGTCGTCCTCGGCGGTCTCATCGGCGAAGTCGAAGCCGTACTGGAAGCCCGAGCAGCCGCCGCCGGTGACGTAGACGCGAAGCTTGAGCCGGGGGTTGCCCTGTTCCTCGATCAACGCCGCGAGTCGAGCCCGGGCGCCGTCGGAGAGCATCAAGGGGGTGGGAACGAAGGATTCGGCACCGCTCATGGGTGACCTCCCCTGGATCGATGAATGGCGTGACAGCAGGCGATTATCCCCATTCCCCAGCAAAAGGGTCAACTTTTACTGGAGGAAGAGCAGGGCAATCGCAGTTGGATCTTACGAGGGACGCCGGGGATAGGTCGAAGAGGGGGTCCTACGCAGGGGTGAGGAGGATTCCTCCGAACGGGCTGGCCACGGATGGCCAGCACCGGTCCTGCAAGCGGAGCAGGATGCGAGAGCGCTGCAGGGCGTCGGTAGCGCCCAGGGAGGGGTTCACAGCGCCCCCTCGCCGGTCCGGCGCTCCGGGACCTGTCGACGGATCAGCCCCGAGTGATCACGCTAACTGCGATAGCCCTGGGAGGAAGAGGTATCCCGGCGGGCAGGCCTTCGCGAGGGCGCTGTGAATACGTCCCTGTACGCTACTTTTTCCTTCCCTGGAAAAAGACCCTCGCTGCGCCCTCCCGCGGGGCTCCGCTCATGGAGAGTGGAGATGTCAGGGCATGATGGCCGGGGCGTCGAGGCCGGCGGTCTCGTCGAGTCCGAACATCAGGTTGAGGTTGTGCACGGCCTGGCCCGAGGCGCCCTTGACCAGGTTGTCGATCACCGCCAGCACCACCACGGTGTCGCCGTCGCCGGGGCGGTGCACCGCCAGCCGGCAGACGTTGGCGCCCTTGACGCTGCGCGTCTCGGGGTGGCTGCCGGCAGGCATCACGTCGACGAAGGGCTCGTCGGCGAAGCGGCGCTCGAAAAGCGCCTGGAGATCGCCCGGTTCCCCGGTGAGGCGCCCGTAGAGGGTAGCGTGGATGCCGCGGATCATCGGCGTCAGGTGCGGCACGAAGGTCAGGCCCACCGGGCCGCCGGCGGCATCGCCGAGCCCCTGGCGGATCTCCGGCAGGTGGCGGTGGCCCGAGGCGCCATAAGCCTTCATCGACTCGCTGGCCTCGGCCAGCAGCGAGGGCACCTTGGCACCGCGCCCGGCCCCGGTGACGCCGGACTTGCAGTCGGCGATCACGTGCTCGACATCGATCAGGCCGGCCTCCAGCAGCGGCAGCAGGCCGAGCTGCACGGCGGTGGGATAGCAGCCGGGCACCGCGATCAGCCGGGCCTCGCGGATGCGCTCGCGACGCACCTCCGGCAGGCCGTAGATCGCCTCGCCGAGCAGCGCAGGCGCCCCGTGGGCCTGACCGTACCAGTGCGCCCACTCGTCGGCATCGCGCAGCCGGAAGTCGGCCGACAGGTCGATGACCCGGGTGCCGCGCTCGAGCAGCTCGCCCGCCAGGGCGTGAGCCACGCCGTGGGGGGTGGCGAAGAAGACTGCATCGCAGCGTCCCAGCCGCTCGGCATCGGGCAGGCTGAAGACCAGCTCGTCGTAGTGGCCACGCAGGTTGGGGTACAGCTCGCTGACGGCCATGCCCGCTTCGGAGCGCGAGGTGATGGCATCCACCTCCACGTCCGGATGACGAGCCAGCAGCCTGAGCAGTTCGACGCCGGTGTATCCGGTGCCGCCGACGATTCCGACCTTGATCACGATGGACTCCTGGGAACGGGGCTGGGATAGGAAGCGCTGAGACCTCCGCTTCTGGATATGATACACAAGAGGGCAGGGTCCACCCAGACGGGGGATCTCCGATGCTCAGGCCGAACAGGAACGTCGCCGTGCCGCGCTTCTCGCTACCCGACTTCAGCCTGGATGGCTTCCGTCGCCAGCTCGCCAATGTGGATGCCCTCCCCCAGCTATGCGTGTTGGGCGTGGTCTCGGGGCTGATCACCGGGGGGCTGATGGTGGCGTTCCGGCTGCTGCTTACCCTCGGCGCGATGGCCTTCATGCCCGACGGTAACCCCGAGGCCTTCGAGCAGCTCCCGCCCTGGGGGCGCGCCCTGTTGCCGTTGCTGGCGGTGACCCTGATCGGCCTGTGGCTGTGGCGTCAGCCGGTGGCCAACCGCAAGATCGGCGTGGCCCACGTGATCGAGCGCCTGACCTATCATCAGGGGCGCTTCCCGCTGCGCAACTGGATCACCCAGTGGTGGGTCGGGCTGATCTCGGTGCTCGGCGGGCTCTCCGCCGGGCGCGAGGGGCCGGCCATCCACCTGGGGGCCGCGGCCGTCAGCGGCCTCGGCCAGCGGCTCAAGCTTCCCCACAACAGCCTGCGGGTGCTCGTGGCCTGCGGCACCGCGGCGGGCATTTCGGCGTCTTTCCACACCCCCATCGCCGGGGTCATCTTCGCCATGGAAGTGGTGATGATGGAGTACACCATCGTCGGTTTCATGCCGGTGATCCTGGCCTCGACCATGGGCGCGGTGGTGGCGCAGCTGGTCTTCGGCACCGAGCGCGCCTTCCAGTCCTCCGACGTGGCGCTGGGCTCGCTGGTCAATCTGCCGTGGCTGGTGGTCTGCGCGCTGATCATCGGGCTGCTGGCGGGGCTCTTCGTGCGTGTGGCGCGCTCCGGCCGCCGCCTTGAGCGCCTGCCCTGGGGCGTGCGCTGTGCGCTGGTCGGGGTCGTGGTGGGCGGCGTGGCCTGGTGGTATCCCCAGGTGCAGGGCATGGGCTACGACACCCTGGCCCTGACCCTCTCGGGTAGCCTGCCGCTGGACGTGCTGCTGGCGGTGGCCGTCGGCAAGCTGCTGCTCACCGCCGGCGCCGTGGCCTGCGGTATCCCCGTCAGCATCATCGGGCCGGTGCTGGTGGTCGGGGCCGCGGCCGGTACCCTGCTGGGCCTGCTCGGCGCCCAGCTGATGCCGAGCCTGGCCGCCGGTCCCGAGATCTACGGCATGCTCGGCATGGCCGCCATGATGGGGGCGGTGCTGCAGGCCCCGCTGGCCGCGCTGATGGCGCTGCTCGAGCTGACCAGCAATCCCAACATCATCCTGCCGGGGATGCTGGCGGTGGTGGTGGCGGGGCTGACCTCCCGCCAGCTGTGTCGCTGCGACGGCTTCTTCATCAGCGTCACCCGACACGGCATGCACCCGCTGCAGCAGCCGCTGATGCAGGCGCTATCCCGGGTGTCGGTGCCGGCGGTCATGGAGCGCAGCCTGGTGCGCAGCCCGCGGATGGTGACCCGCGACCAGGCTCGGGCCCTGCTCGAGGCCAATCCCGTCTGGGTGCTGATCGAGCGCTCTTCCGCCGACAAGCCGCTGCTGGCGCTCAAGGCCGCCGACCTGGCGCGCTGGCTGCTCGAGCATCAGGAGGACAACGCCGCCGCCGGCGCGCTGCTGGACCTGGTCGAGATCCCCGGCCAGCGTCTGGACATGGCGCCGATCCATCTGCAGGCGACGCTCACCGAGGCCTTCGACCGGCTCAACGACAAGGCGGTCGATGCCCTCTACGTGGAGCACGGCCATCGGCCGAAGAACAAGCGGATTTCCGGTATCATCACCCGTGACGCCATCGAGCGACACTATCGTTTTTCCGATTCATAAACGGCTGAGGAGTCGTCATGTACCTGTGGATGAAGGCCCTGCACCTGGTGGCCATGGTGACCTGGTTCGCTGCCCTCTTTTATCTGCCGCGCCTCTACGTCTACCACGCCCAGGCGCGTGACCGCGGCGAGCAGCAGGCGATCGACCACTTCCTCGTCATGGAGCGCAAGCTCTATCGCGGCATCATGACGCCGTCGATGATCGCCGTGCTGCTCTTCGGCGGCGCCATGCTGGCGCTCAATCCCACCTGGCTTTCCCAGGGCTGGCTCCACGCCAAGCTCGCGCTGGTGGTGCTGCTGGTGGCCTATCACCATGTCTGCCTGATCTACCTGAAGCAGTTCGCCGCGGCGCGCTGCACGCGCGGTCACGTCTTCTTCCGCTGGTTCAACGAGCTGCCGGTGATCGCCCTGCTGCTGATCATCTTCCTGGCCGTGATGAAGCCCTTCTGATGGCCGATAGCGCGGAACTGACGCCCCACCTGCCGACCGTGCTGGTGCTGGCCGGTCACGACCCCACCGGCGGCGCCGGCCTGATCGCCGACAGCGAGGCAGTCGCCGCCTGCGGCGGCTGGGCCTTGACCCTGCCCACGGCGCTGACGGTGCAGAACTGCCGCGACGTCAGCGCGGTGCGCCCCGTCGGCGCCGATGATCTGCGCGCCATGGCGGCGGCCCTCGACGACTTCGAGATCGCCGCCATCAAGATCGGCGTGATCCCCGACGTGGCCGTGCTGGATGCCGTGGTGGACATCGTGCGGCGGCGTCCGGGCGTGCCGGTGGTGATGGACCCGGTGCTCAGTGCCGGTGGCGGCAGCAAGTTGTCCACAATCGAGCTGATCGATGCCGTTCGCCATCATCTGCTGCCGCTTGTGGATATCCTGACGCCCAACCGGGGCGAGCTGGCTCGGCTGGCCGACCCCGACAGCGGCGATGATATCGAGCGGGCGGTGGAACTGATGTCGCTGGGCTGCCAGGCGCTGCTGGTCACCGGTACCGACGACCCTGAGGGGCGAGTGCCGGCCGATCGCGTGGAGCATACCCTGCACGCCACGGATACCAGCCGCCAGTGGACCTGGCCGCGCCTGGCCGGCGTCTTCCACGGCTCCGGCTGTACCCTGGCGAGCGCCCTGGCGGCGCGTCTGGCCGCGGGCGAGTCGCTGGTTGCCGCCTGCGAACAGGCCCAGGCCTTCACCTGGCAGGCGCTGGCCCACGGCTGGCAGCCCGGCAAGGATCAGCGCCTGCCGCGTCGCCTCTGGGAGCTGCCGGCGCTGCCCGCCTGTCTGGCCCCCGGGGCAACGGGCGGACGCTGAGCCGGGATGGGCTGGTCATCGCCCCGCCGGCAGATGAGAATAGGGACAAACTCGGGCCGTGCCGGCTGCGCTTCGTTTGGCGACATTCACCGGCTTTTCACCGCCCGCTACAGGGTTATCCAGAGAACTATCCACAGCCTGCCCGACGGGCAGGCCGCAACAGGGCAAGAGGTTGACATGACCACATCCGCACAGCTCTTCGAACAGGCCTGCCGGCACATCCCCGGCGGGGTCAACTCGCCGGTGCGCGCCTTCAAGGGCATGGATCGTCCCCCGGTATTCATGGAACGTGCCAAGGGCGCCTATCTGTTCGATGTGGAAGGCAAGCGCTACGTCGACTACGTCGGCTCCTGGGGGCCGATGATCACCGGACATGCCGATCCCGAGGTGCTGGGCGCGGTGCGCGAGCGCCTCGATGCGGGCCTCTCCTTCGGTACCCCCACGGCCGTCGAGACCACCATGGCCGACCTGATCTGCGAGATGATCCCCTCCATCGAGATGGTGCGCATGGTCAACTCCGGCACCGAGGCCACCATGTCGGCGGTGCGCCTGGCGCGCGGCTTCACCGGGCGCGACAAGATCGTCAAGTTCGAGGGCAACTACCACGGCCATACCGACTCGCTGCTGGTCAAGGCGGGTTCCGGGGCCCTGACCCACGGCGAGCCCAGCTCGCCCGGGGTGCCGGCGTCCCTGGCCGAACATACCGTGACGCTCTCCTTCAACGACCCCGAGGCCGTGGAGCAGTGCTTCGAGGAGATCGGCAGCGAGGTGGCCTGCATCATCGTCGAGCCGGTGGCCGGCAACATGAACTGCATTCCGCCCCAGCCGGGCTTCCTGGAGACTCTGCGCGAGGTCTGCGACCGGTTCGGCAGCCTGCTGATCTTCGATGAGGTGATGACCGGCTTTCGCGTGGCGCTGGGCGGGGCCCAGGCGCACTACGGCGTCGAGCCTGACCTGACTTGCCTAGGCAAGATCGTCGGCGGCGGCATGCCGGTGGGGGCCTTCGGTGGGCGTCGCGAGATCATGGAGGTCATTTCGCCGCTGGGGCCGGTCTATCAGGCGGGCACCCTCTCGGGCAATCCGCTGGCCATGTCGGCGGGCATCGCCCTGCTGAACAAGCTGCAGGCGCCTGGCTTCCACGATGCCCTGGCACAGCGGGTCGAAACGCTCTGTCATGGTCTCGAGGAGCGCGCCGCGGCGGCGGGCATCGATATGATCACCCAGCGCGCCGGCGGCATGTTCGGGCTCTTCTTCACCGGTCAGAGTCGAGTCGATAACTTCGCTCAGGCCACCGCCTGCGACGGTGACGCTTTCCGTCGCTTCTTCACCGCGATGCTCGACGAGGGGGTCTACCTGGCACCCTCGGCCTTCGAGGCCGGTTTCATGTCCAGCGCCCATGCTCCTGAGGACATCCAGCTGACCCTGGATGCTGCCGAGCGCGCGTTTGCGACGATGCAGCGTCGCTGATCCCCTTTACCGATCGGGAGACCCGAGATGGGCCAGAGAGATGCGCAACACGAGGTGGCGTGCGATGACGCCCTGCCGCTGGAGGCACTGATCGATCGACTGGTGGCCTTTCACCGTCGCGAAAGCGTGGGGTCCCTTGCCGACGATGCCGGCCTGGTCGCTTTCCAGCAGCGCATCGAGGGCGAGGTGGCGGCCCTCGAGCCGCTGCTGATCGGCGAGGAGGATCGCCATCGCCTCGCCTCGCTTCGCGAGTGGCTCGATCAGGACGTGCAGCGCCTGGCCTCGGTCTTCCTCAAGCGCCGGGATCGATTGCTGGCGGCCAGCTGGGCGGTCGAGCATCCCGAGAGTCGGCTGTGCGACGAGGGCCGAGTACTGCTCGCCAACGCCATCGGCCGCGACCTGCTGGGACCCGGCGCCGATGGGATCCTCGATCCCGGTAACGATCTGGCCGCGTTGCTGGTGGGGCTGGAGTCGCGGGGTGAGACTGGTCTGGCCCGCCAGGCGCTGGAGCGCTACCTGCGTCTGTCCGGCGACTACGGCATGGCGCGGCTGCTCTCGGTGTTTCGCGTCGTCGAGGCCCTCGCCGGTGCGCGTCGAGCCCTTGAGCGTCGCCGCGCGGCGGGGGAGGACGCCGAGCGTCCGGCGCTGCTGGCCGAGACCATGCGGGCCTGCCACGAGTACCTGACTCTGGCCGAGGCCTATGCCGAGTTCCGCTTCCCGCCGCTGGTGATCGGTATTGGCGTCTCCGGCAGCGGCAAGAGTCGCTTCACGCGCACTCTGGTCTCACGGTTAGGCGCCGTGCGGGTCTGCTCCGACGTGGAGCGGCGGCGCGTCCACGGCCTCGATCCACAGGATCTGTCGACGCCACCGGCTGTGGATATCTTCAGCCGAGAGGCCACCGCGCAGACCTATCGCCGCATGGCCGAGTGCGCCGGCATGCTGCTGGAGGCCGGTTTCCCGGCCTGTGTCGACGGCACCTTCCTGAAGCGCGAGCAGCGCGATCTGCTGCGCCAGGAGGCTGAGGCCCGAGGCCTGCCGGTGCTGCTGGTCAGTTTCGAGGCCGATGAGGCGACCCTGCGCCGTCGCATCGAGAAACGCGCCGGGCGTCAGGGCGTCGCGCCGCAGGAGAGTCTGGCGATACTGGAGGCTCAGCAGGCCGGCTTCGAGGCGATCGGCGACGAGGAGCGCCTGCACCTGCTGCGTCTGGATACCACCGCCGACAATGCCGCCGAGACCCTAGCCGGGCTCATTCAGGAGCATGTACGCCTGACGTGAAGGGGTGGGGCGAGACCTTTGATCCCTCCGACCTGGGCCGAGCACCAGAGACCCTGGCCGGGTTGCTCAGGAGGGGTGGGGGATGATCGATGCCGGGTTGTCCCGCTGGCGCCGTCCTACCAGTGGTGGCGGGGCGCCGAGGTTCTGGCGAGCCCAGTTCACCGCCTGCAGGCGATTGTGCACCTTGATCTTGCGGAAGATGTTGTAGAGGTGTGACTTGACGGTATGTTCGCTGACGAAGAGCTGATCTGCGATCTCGATGTTCGAGGCGCCCGTGCCGAGCATGGCGATGATCTCCAGCTCTCGGTGCGTCAGGCCGCAGACCGGCCGATAGGAGTTGAGCTGCTGGCGACGGAAGAACTGGATCATCCGGGTCATCAGCGAGCGAGACATCCACAGGTTGCCTTCCAGCAGGATGGTCAGCCCCTTGCAGATCATCTCCAGCGAATCGCTGCGGTAGAAGACTCCCTGCAGGTTCATGGCCGAGAGGATTTCGACGGCATGTTCCTCGTCGCGCAGGTTGAAGGCGGCCAGGGACATGTCGTCGGCCTCGGCGGCCCTGACGTGCCACTGCTGCATGGTGGCTTCGTCGATATGATCCGCATCGAGCAGGACCACCGTCGGCGAAGCCTCCTTGCCCTTCCACTCCGCGGCGGGGGCGACGACCGAGACCTGACAGTCGAGCTGCTGGTGCAGGTAGTCGATGAAGAGTTGTGACTGAGGGTTGTTGGCGGTAACCAGCAACACCAGGCGTTGGCCCTGCTCCATGATCCCGACCCCTTCGCAAGTGCGATGACGTATCTAGAGTGGCAATCTGACGAATGTGGCACGATCGCCACGCTAAGAGTCAGTCTTGGTCAGGATGTAAGTTTTCGTTACTATCCTTTGGTTATATGCTTATTTTTTCTTATTCTTTTTTTTCTTGTTACGGGGCTTAATTCTTTGCAAACAACAGGTTATGGACTATTCAAGGAATCGATAGCCCCGCCATCGGGACCAACCTTCAAGGAAATTCACCCCCTCGCCCGTCATTTCCCAGCGAATATCTCATTCGTAATAATGAGAAATGTCGTTACGTGGCATTTCATGCATTTGGCGCATGATCCGTGCGTTTCCCTGGGGCGAGGCGGGCTCGTAGAATGGGGGGCTTCCCTGATGTCATGGAGAATCGATCATGAGTCCAGCCCTGCTGGTCCTGGCCAGCGGTAACGCCGGCAAGCTGCGCGAGTTTCACCAGTTGCTCGCACCGCTGGGCCTCGAGGTGCACGCCCAGGCCGATTACGGGGTGGCCGACGTCGAGGAGACCGGCCTGACCTTCGTCGAGAACGCCCTGCTCAAGGCCCGGGAAGCCAGCCGTCTCAGCGGGCTGCCGGCGCTGGCCGATGACTCGGGCCTGGAGGTGGATGCCCTGGCGGGGGCGCCCGGTATCTATTCGGCCCGCTATGCCGGCGAGCCCAAGAGCGATACCCGCAACAATGCCAGGCTGCTCGAGGCCCTGGCCGAGGTGCCGGAGGGGCGCCGCCGTGCGCGCTACTGGTGCGTACTGGTGCTGCTTCGCCATGCCGAGGATCCCGTGCCGCTGATCGTGCAGCGCAGCTGGGAGGGCGAGATCCTTCAGGCGCCCCGCGGCGAGGGCGGCTTCGGCTATGACCCGCTGTTCTGGCTACCCGACCAGCAGGCCAGCGCCGCCGAACTCGATGCCGAGCAGAAGAACCGCCTCAGCCATCGGGGGCGGGCCCTCCAGGCACTGGTGGCCGCCATGGCGCCGGAGCCGGCGCGCTCATGAGTGAGTCGCGTCCGATCACGACCGGCCTGCCGCCGCTGTCGCTCTATCTGCATGTGCCCTGGTGCGTGCGCAAGTGCCCCTACTGCGACTTCAACTCCCACGGTGTCGGGCGGGGGGCCGAGCTCCCCGAGGCGGCCTACCTGGAGGCGTTGATCGCCGATCTCGAGGCCGACCTGCCGCTCGCCGCGGGGCGCGAGCTGGTCAGCATCTTCATCGGCGGCGGCACCCCGAGCCTGATGTCGGCCGGCTTCTACGAGCGGCTGCTGCAGGCCGTGGCGGATCGCCTGCCGCTTGCTCGGGACATCGAGATCACCCTGGAGGCCAATCCCGGCACCCTGGAGCGGGGACGTTTCGCCGGCTACCGGGCGGCGGGAATCAACCGGCTATCGCTGGGAGTGCAGAGCTTCCAGGATGCTCAGCTGTCGGCACTCGGTCGCATCCACGGCGGAGACGATGCCGTGGCGGCCTTCGACGAGGCGCGCCGGGCCGGCTTCGACAACCTCAACCTCGACCTGATGCACGGGCTGCCCGGCCAGACCCCGGCGCTGGCTCTGGCGGATCTGGAGCAGGCCCTCTCCCTCTCCCCCGAGCATCTCTCCTGGTACCAGCTGACCCTGGAGCCCAACACCGAATTTCACTCCTTCCCGCCGGTCCTGCCGGAGGAGGAGGTGCTGTGGGACATTCAGGATGCCGGGCACGAGCGCCTCGAGTCCGCCGGCCTCGCGCGCTATGAGATATCCGCTTATGCGCGTCCCGGCCGAGCGTCGCGTCATAATCTGCATTACTGGCAATTCGGCGACTACCTGGGCATCGGGGCCGGCGCCCACGGCAAGCTCAGCATGCCGGGCCCCGCGGGGCTTGAGATCGAGCGTCGCTGGAAGTCCCGGCGGCCCGAGGACTACCTGCGCCGCGCCAATGACCCCCGCGGCTTCGTGGCCGGCCGTGACCTCATCGACGAGCGGGAACTGCCCCTCGAGTTCGCCATGAATGCCCTGCGCCTGGTGGAGGGCGTGCCGCTCTCGACATGGCAGGCCCACACGGGGCGCAGCGACTCGGTTCTGCTCGCCAGGCTCTCGGCGGCGCGGGAAAAAGGACTTCTCGTGGAAGATGCCGACAGGGTTGGGGCTTCGGCCCAGGGTCTATTATTCTTGAACGAACTGCTGGCCATGATGGACGATGTCGGCCAGTGAAGGATGACCCCTGATTACCCAAGGAGGAGAGGACACGATGAGAAGAGCAATGCGATGGATGGCCCCCCTGGCCGCTTCGGCGCTGCTGGTGGGCTGCACCACCACCGATCCCTATAGCGGTCAGAGCCAGCGCAGTCAGACCGGCACCGGTGCCGCCATCGGCGCGGCCATCGGCGCGGCGGCCGGTGCACTCAGCGGCGACGGCAGCACCAGCCGGCGCGACCGGGCCTTGATCGGTGCCGCCGTGGGTGCGGCCGCCGGCGGTGGCATCGGCGCCTACATGGACAAGCAGGAAGAGCAGCTGCGGCAGAGCACCCAGGGCACCGGCATCGGGGTCGATCGTCGCGGCGACGACATCGTGCTCAACATGCCGAGTGAGGTGACCTTCGCCTTCGACTCCAGCGACCTGACCCCCAATGCGCTCAATGCCCTCAATGACGTGGCCAGGGTGCTTCAGCAGTATCCGGACACACGGGTCAATATCGCCGGCCATACCGACAGCACCGGCGATGCCGGCTACAATCAGCGGCTTTCCGAGCGGCGGGCCAGCGCGGTGGGCAACTACCTGGCCCAGTCCGGGGTGACCCGCAACCGTCTGTACACGACCGGCTATGGCGAGAACCAGCCCGTCGCCAGCAACGACTCCGAGCAGGGTCGTGCCCAGAACCGCCGAGTGGAGATTACCCTGACGCCGATTCAGGAGCGCTTCCAGCAGTAACCGCTGGCTGCCCCGCATCATCTAGCCTGGGCCCGCCACTGCTACAGTGGCGGGCCTTTCTGTCTCGACGACCCACGGATCTCTCTCATGCTCTCCTACCAGCATGCCTACCATGCGGGCAACTTCGCCGACGTTCACAAGCACCTGACGCTCTTTGCCGTTATCGATCATTTGTTACGTAAGAAATCATCAGTTACGTACATGGATACCCATTCCGGGCGTGGCCTCTATCCCCTGGCAGCCGAGGAGACGGCGAAGCTTCAGGAGTATCGTGAGGGGGTCGCCAGGCTCTGGCAGGCCCGTGAGCGCCTCGGCGATGACCCGCTGCTCGGCGACTGGCTGTCCGCCCTGAGCCGCGTGCAGTCGCGCGCGGGCGGACTCGATCACTATCCCGGCTCACCCTGGTGGCTGTCCCAGCGCCTGCGCGAGCAGGACCGGCTGATGCTCTTCGAGCTCCACCCCGGCGAGCACGGCCACCTGGCCCAACAGGCGCTGCCGGATAACGTGCAGCGCATCCATGGCGATGGTCTCCAGGGACTGGTGAAGCGCCTGCCGGTGCCCTCGCCGCGACTCTGCGTGCTGGTCGACCCCAGCTACGAGCGCAAGGAAGAATACGCCGAGGTGGCCGAGGCGGTGTGCCAGGCCATGCGCAAGGCGCGCCATGCGGTGGTGCTGGTGTGGTACCCGCTGCTGCCCGCGGGCCGTCATCGCGAGCTGCTGGAAGGGCTGCGCGAGGGCGGGGTGCGCAAGATCTGGCGCAGCGAACTGCGCCTTCGTGAGCCGCAGCAGGGCGAACGCGGCATGATCGGCAGCGGCATGCTGGTGATCAATGCCCCCTGGGGGCTCGACGAACGCCTGGAGGCCGCGACGGCGAAGATCCTGCCGCTGCTGGGCGAGACCAGCCGCCATCGCGGCGACTGGTGGGTGGGGGAGTAGGGACCCGGCTACTTGCCGATGCAGAAGCTGCCGAAGATCTCGACCGGCAGCCCTCGGGTGAGCCGGCGCTCCAGCGCCGACGGCTTGCTGATATCCCGTTACTTGCCGATGCAGAAGCTGCCGAGGAACTCGCCCGGCAGCCATCGGGTGAGCCGGCGCTCCAGCGCCGACGGCTTGCTGATATCCCGCTACTTGCCGATGCAGAAGCTGCCGAAGATCTCGACCGGCAGCCCTCGGGTGAGCCGGCGCTCCAGCGCCGACGGCTGGACGCCATCGCGCTACTTGCCGATGCAGAAGCTGCCGAAGATCTCGCCCAGCAGGTCATCGGCGCTGAACTCCCCGGTGATCTCGCCCAGCGCCTGCTGAGCATCGCGCAGGTCCTCGGCCAGCAGCTCGCCGGCGCCATGACCGGCCAGCTGCGCCTCGCCGTTGCAGAGCGCCGCATCGGCCCGGTCCAGGGCGCCCAGGTGGCGCCGACGCGCCGAGAAGCGGCCCTCAGTAGTGGCCGCGAAGCCCATCACCGCCTTGAGGTGCTCCTTGAGGCTAATGATCCCGGCGCCGCTCTTCGCCGACAGCCGGATCACCGGCCGCTCGCTTTCGGTATCGAGCCCCGGGGATTCGTGGCTGGCATCGATCTTGTTGCGCACCAGGGTCAGCCGTGAGGGATCGGCAAGGCGCGCTACGAACTCCGGCCAGATGGCCATGGGATCCACGGCCTCGGTGGTGGCGGCATCGACCATCAAGAGAACCCGGTCGGCCTTCTCGATCTCCTCCCAGGCGCGCGCCACGCCGATCTTCTCGACGGCGTCCGGGGTGTCGCGCAGGCCGGCGGTATCGATCACGTGCAGCGGCATGCCGTCCAGGTGAATGTGCTCGCGTAGCACGTCTCGGGTGGTGCCCTCGATATCGGTAACGATGGCCGTCTCCTGCTCCGTCAGCGCATTGAGCAGGCTCGACTTGCCGGCGTTGGGGCGTCCGGCGATCACCACGCTCATGCCCTCCCGCATCAGCGCCCCCTGGCCGGCGGCGGCCCGCACCTCGGCCAGCTCCGCCTGGATGGCCGCGAGCTTGCCGGCCACGTGTCCGTCGGCGAGGAAGTCGATCTCCTCCTCGGGGAAGTCGATGGCCGCCTCCACGTAGATGCGCAGCTCGACCAGCCTCTCGACCAGCGCCTGGACGCGGTGCGAGAACTCGCCCTGCAGGGAGCGCAGGGCGTTCTCGGCGGCCCCTCGGGAGCTCGCCTCGATCAGGTCGGCGATGGCCTCGGCCTGGGCCAGATCCAGCTTGTCGTTGAGGAAGGCCCGCTCGGAGAACTCGCCGGGCCGGGCCAGTCGGGCGCCGAGCTGCACGCAGCGCTCGAGCAGCAGGTCCATGATCACCGGCCCCCCATGCCCCTGCAGCTCCAGCACGTCCTCGCCAGTGAAGGAGTGGGGGCCGGCGAAATAGAGCGCGATGCCCTCGTCGATCACCTCGCGGGCGCCCCGGAAGGGGCCGTAGTGGGCCTGGCGCGGGGCGGGGCAGTGGCCCAGCATCGCCTGGGCGATCGTCGTGCAGGCGGGGCCGGAGACGCGGATGATCCCTACGCCGCCGCGTCCCGGCGGCGTGGCCAGGGCGGCGACGGTGTCCTGATCGTAGAGGCTGGCGGCCATGGACGGTTCCTGTGGTCGAGAGACGGATGATCGAGGGGCCTTGGAGGAGGCATTGTCCGGGGCGGGGTTCTCAAACGCCAGACCCCCGCCGAGGCGGGGGTCTGAAGACGCGGGATGAGACCTCGGCTACTTGGTCTTCATGCCCTTGCCGATACTCGGATCGGCCTCGATCTTGCGGGTGATGGTGTACTGCTGAATGATCGAGATGCAGTTGTTGACCACCCAGTAGATGACCAGGCCCGCCGGGAACCACAGGAAGAAGAAGGTGAAGACGATCGGAAGCATCTTCATGATCTTCGCCTGCATGGGGTCCGGAGGCGTCGGGTTGAGCATCTGTTGGATGAACATCGAGGCGCCCATCAGGATCGGCAGGATGAAGTACGGATCCTTCACCGACAGGTCCTGGATCCAGAACATGAAGGGCGCGTGGCGCAGCTCGACGGATTCCAGCAGCATCCAGTACAGGGCGATGAATACCGGCATCTGCACCAGGATCGGCAGACAGCCTCCCAGAGGATTGATCTTCTCCTTCTGGTAGAACTTCATCATCTCCTGGGACATCTTCTGGCGGTCGTCGCCGAACTGCTCCTTGAGGCGCTGCATCTCCGGGCCCAGCTTGCGCATGCGGGCCATGGACTTGTAGGCCTTGGCGGAGAGGGGCCACAGGGCCGCCTTCACCAGCATGGTCAGCAGGACGATGGACCAGCCCCAGTTGCCGATCAGGTCATGGATATGGTCGAGCAGCCAGAACAGCGGGTTGGCGATGAACCACAGCCAGCCGAAGTCCACCGTCAGCTCCAGGTTGGGCGCCACGGCCTCGAGGCGATCCTGCACCTTGGGACCCATGTAGAGGGTCGCGGCCAGCGTCGCTTCGCCGTTGCCGGCCACATTGCTGGTCGGGCCCGCGAAGGCCGCCACGTTGCGGTCGCGCGCATCGGTGGTGGCGTAGTAGAGGTTCTGCTGGTTCTGAGCGGGGACCCAGGCCGAGGTGAAGTAGTGCTGAATGACGGCGACCCAGCCGCCCTCGACGTCGCGGTTGTTGAAGGCGCCTTCCTGGATCTCCTCGAAGTCGACCTTGAGGTAGCGGTCTTCCGGCGTGGAGTAGGCGGCACCGAGATAGGAGCGCATGCCCATCTTCGGGCCGCTGGACGGATCGCTGCTGTTGTCGCGGACCAGCTGGCCGATGAAGCGGGCGGTGACCGGCTCCTCGGTGTTGTTGGCCAGGAAGTAGTTCACGTCGACCGCGTAGCTGTCACGCTCGAAGGTGAGGCGCTTGATCACCTCGACGCCGTTGACCTCGGCGGTCATGTCGACCTCGAGACGGTCGTCGTTCTCGCCCAGCCGGTACTCGGTCGCCTCGGGGGTGAAGGTGATGCGGCCCTCATGGCCCTCGAGCTGCAGCCCCGAGCGCGCCACGTAGCTGCGCGTCTCGCTGTCGGAGAGCAGCACGTAGGGGCGCTCGGAATCGAGGCTGAAGCGGTGCTGGGGCAGCGCCGCATAGACGATGTCACCGCCCTGGGGGTCGATGCGCACGTCCAGCACGTCGGTGACCACGGCCACCAGGTCGCGGCTGCCCGTCGGCGCCTCGGCCTCACCGGGAATGCCGCCGGCCATGTCGCTCGACGACGAGGCGCTGGTGGGGACCGAGAGATCATCGCCGCCGTCGGTCGACGCGCGGTTGCTGTCCGCTGCGTTGCTGGTTATGGCGGGGGCTTGCGGCTCAGGGGGAACCTGGCCGTAATCCTGATTCCACTGGACCATCAACAGGTAGGCGAGTACCGCCAGGGGAATCAGCAGGAGTAGTCGTTTTACGTCCATGAGGGGTCTGCCCGATGGGTAGTGAACATTCCGATGGCGCAACGCAGGTCGCACACCCGAGATACACGAAAGCCTGCCGGAGGCAGGCTAGGAAACGCACGCTGTCCGGCGGCATCTGACGCGTCGGCGTGGGGGGGCGCGGCAAAGAGCGAGGTGATCATGCTCATGCAGGCTCCGGGATGCGCTGGCGCTCAGGGGGGTCGGTCATCATGTGCGCTGCGTGTCTTCGCCCCGTTCTGGCTCTGGCTCGCGGGCGGACTTGTTCGCCTCACGCTCCAGGCGCCGCCACATGCCGTGGAGCTGGCGATGCACGGTGGCGTTGTCCAGCTCGTGGACGCCTCGCCTGGCCAGTACCACGATATCCACGGCGGGAAGGCGCTGTTGCCGGAGCCGGATGGAGTCGCGCACGATGCGCTTGAGCCGGTTGCGATCGACGGCCCGGCGCACGTTCTTCTTGCTGAAGATCAGGCCGAGTCGCGGGTGGCCGAGCGCGTTGGGCGAGGCCAGAGCCATCAGCCCTTTGCCATGGACCTTGAAGGCTGCCGTTTCGAAGACACGACGATAGTCCCCGGCAGTCAGCAGTCTCAGCTGCCGGGGATAGCCCTGATCTGACACGCGAGGGCCGCGATCAGGCGCTCAGGCGCTTGCGGCCCTTGGCGCGACGGCGAGCCAGCACGGCACGACCGTTCTTGGTGGCCATGCGAGCACGGAAGCCATGTGCGCGCTTGCGCTTGAGGACGCTGGGTTGAAAAGTACGTTTCATAACTCGTTATTCCCACGTGGTTTTCTGAATGATTTGATCACTCGTAGAGATCCGGAAGCCGCAGGCGGATCCGGGGGTATTCGACTCAAGACCGGAAATTGTAGTGATTCCAGCCCCGCGGTGCAATTCTTACCTGCGTTTTGCGGCCCCTCGAGCGCCCTGCTGGCGCGGCCTCCCGCCTGGTCCTTCGACCGCTATCCACCACTCGGTTGCCCTCTCGGCATGTCGCAACGTGTCGGGCCCTGTGGTCACTCCTGGGGACGGGTAATGTGAATAAGGTTGTTTAGTTCATATATATCAGAGTATTGAGAGGGTATCCCTGCTGTGGAAAAAGTGGGGATGGGGTGGGGAGTAAGGTGACGATGCACTATCGTGATGCCGTCGTGTCGGGTCCGGCTCGAAGGCCTGTGGCGTCTGAGGTGTCGTTGCGTTGACCTGGTTTGTCGCGTCTTGTCGGAAGACAGCGGACACGGCGGACAGGTTTTCCACAGGACGAAGCGTTAGGTCGGTCATGTGGATAACCCAGGGCCTGAACGATACAATAGGCGGTCGTTTTCTACGCAAAGGTGAGGTCGCGTGTCACTGGCTCTCTGGCAACAATGTCTGGATACCCTGCAGGATGAACTGAATTCACAGCAGTTCAATACCTGGATCCGCCCGCTGCAGGCGGAGGAAGGGGAGTCCAACCAGTTGCGTCTGCTGGCGCCGAATCGCTTCGTGCGCGACTGGGTCAGCGACAAGTATGCCAAGCGGATCAGTGAGCTGATGCGCGAGCTCTCGCCGGCCAAGCCGCCCAAGGTGGTGCTGACCGTGGGCAGCCGGCGCAGCGCGGCGCCGAACCCGCAGCCCCGGGAGCTGGGCAACCCGGTCTCGGCCGCGCCCCGAGCACCGGCGGCGCCCGCCGTGCAGGTGCTCCCTCGGGGAGACGTGGGTGACGAGCGCGAGATCGATCAGATGCGCGAGGAGGGGGCCGGCCAGCGGCGAGGCGGTGAGCGCCAGGTGCAGGTGGAGGGCAGCCTCAAGCACAACAGCGGCCTCAATCCCAACTTCACCTTCGAGACCTTCGTCGAGGGCAAGTCCAACCAGCTGGCTCGTGCCGCCTCCCGCCAGGTCTCCGAGAACCCCGGCGGGGCGTACAACCCGCTGTTCCTCTACGGCGGCGTCGGCCTGGGTAAGACGCACCTGATGCATGCCGTCGGCAATGCCCTGGCGACCCGGCGCGAGAACGCCCGCGTCGTCTATCTCCACTCGGAACGCTTCGTGGCCGACATGGTGAAGGCGCTGCAGCTCAATGCGATCAACGACTTCAAGCGTTTCTACCGCAGCGTCGATGCCCTGCTGATCGATGATATCCAGTTCTTCGCCGGCAAGGAGCGCTCCCAGGAGGAGTTCTTCCACACCTTCAATGCGCTGCTCGAGGGCGGCCAGCAGATGATCCTGACTTCCGACCGATATCCCAAGGAAATCAGTGGGGTAGAGGAGCGTTTGAAGTCTCGCTTCGGCTGGGGGCTGACGGTGGCCATCGAGCCGCCGGAGCTGGAGACGCGCGTGGCCATCCTGATGAAGAAGGCCGATCAGGCCAAGGTCGACCTGCCCCACGACGCCGCCTTCTTCATCGCCCAGAAGATCCGCTCCAACGTTCGCGAGCTGGAGGGGGCGCTGAAGAAGGTGATCGCCGACTCCCACTTCATGGGCAAGACGATCACCCAGGACTTCATCCGCGAGTCGCTCAAGGACCTGCTGGCCCTGCAGGACAAGCAGGTCGGGGTGGATAACATCCAGCGCACCGTGGCCGAGTACTACAAGATCAAGCTCTCCGACCTGCTCTCCAAGCGCCGCTCGCGTTCGGTGGCCCGTCCCCGTCAGGTGGCCATGGCGCTGGCCAAGGAGCTGACCAACCATAGCCTGCCCGAGATCGGCGACGCCTTCGGCGGCCGCGATCACACCACGGTGCTGCATGCCTGCCGCAAGGTGAAATCGTTGCAGGAGGAGAGCGCGGACATCCGCGAGGACTACAAGAATCTGCTGAGGCTGTTGACCAGCTGAACGGAACACCAGCGGTCGGGACGCCGGCCTCAATCCCTCCAGGACAAGTAGTGGAGTCGACATGAAATTTTCCATCTCCCGAGAAGCGCTGCTGCGCCCGCTGACGCTGGTTGCCGGCGTGGTGGAGCGCCGCCAGACCCTGCCGGTACTCTCCAACGTGCTGATTCAGGTCGACCAGGATCAGGTATCGCTGACCGGCACCGACCTCGAGGTCGAACTGATCGGGCGCACCGCGGCCAGCCTCGTGGAGGAGTCGGGGTCCGCCACCGTGCCGGCCCGCAAGCTGATGGATATCTGCAAGTCGCTGCCCGATCAGTCGGAGATCCAGCTGAGCCTCGAAGAGGGCCGGGCCGTGCTGCGCAGCGGTCGCTCGCGCTTCACGCTCTCGACCCTGCCGGTGGCCGAGTTCCCGAACATCGAGGACGACCAGGGTAACGTCGAGCTGAGCCTGCCGCGGGGCACGCTCAAGCACCTGATCGATGCCACCTCCTTCGCCATGGCCCAGCAGGACGTGCGCTACTACCTCAACGGCATGCTGCTCGAGATGGGCCCCAACCTGGTGCGCACCGTGGCGACCGACGGCCACCGCCTGGCCGTCTGCTCGCGCTCCGCCGACATCCAGGTGGAGCCCTCCCAGAAGCTGATCGTGCCGCGCAAGGGCATCATGGAGCTGGTGCGCCTGCTTGACGACGGCGAGGAGCCGGTCAGCCTGACCCTCGGCGCCACTCATGTGCGGGCCCATACCGGCGACTTCACCTTCACCTCCAAGCTGGTGGACGGCAAGTTCCCCGACTACGAGCGGGTCGTGCCGCGCGGCGGCGACAAGGTCTTCATCGCCGACCGTGCCGAGCTGCGCCAGGTGCTGTCGCGTACAGCCATCCTCTCCAACGAGAAATACCGCGGCGTGCGTCTGCACCTCGAGGAGGGCAACCTGCGGGTCATGGCCAACAATCCCGAGCAGGAAGAGGCCGAGGAGAACGTGGCCATCGAGTACAGCGGCCCGGCCATGGAGATCGGCTTCAACGTCGGCTATCTCGTCGACGTGCTCAGCGTGCTGGATGAGGATCGCGTGCAGATGACCCTGGCCGATCCCAACAGCAGTGCGCTGATGGAAGAACCCGGTGGCGGCGACGCCATGTACGTCGTCATGCCCATGCGCCTCTGAGACGCCGTCCGGCGGTGCCTGACGAGGGCGCCGCCGACGCTGTCGAACCTGTCTAATGCCTCTCGAACGCCTTACCTTCCAGGGCCTGCGCAACCTGCAGGCCATCGACGTCGCGCCGGGTCCACGCATCAACCTCCTCACCGGAGCCAACGGCAGCGGCAAGACCAGCCTGCTGGAGGGCATTCATGTCCTCGGCATGGGGCGCTCCTTCCGGGCACGCCAGCTGCGCCACGCCATCGCCCACGAGGCCGATGCCATGACGCTGCACGCGCGGCTGACCGGCGACCCGGCCGTGACCATCGGCGTGCGTCGCCAGCGTGACGCCGCGGAGCTCGAGATGCGCCTCTCCGGCGAGCGTCTCGATCGCGTCTCGCGGCTGGTGGAAACCCTCCCGCTGCAGCTGATCAATCCCGATGCCTTTCGCCTGCTGGAAGGCCCTCCGGCCGGTCGCCGCGAGTTTCTGGACTGGGGCGTGTTTCACGTGAAACACGATTTCCTCGATGCCTGGCGACGTTTCCGGCGCGCGCTGAAACATCGGAATGCCCTTCTCAGGCATGGTAGAATGTCGGATGCTTCACTGGATGCCTGGGAACAGGAACTGGTGCACTGGAGCGGGCTGCTGGACGACATGCGCCGTGAATGGATCGACAGGTTCCTGCCGGTGTTCGAGGACACCCTGCGGGAGCTCATCACGCTGCCCGGCCTGGCCGTGCGCTACGCGCGGGGCTGGGACCGCAAGCGTGAGCTGAGCGACATCCTTCGCCAGGCGCGCCACACCGACCACCAGATGGGCTTCACCCAGCAGGGGCCACAGCGCGCCGAACTGGGCATACGGCTCGGCAAGCGGCCGGCGGTGGAGGTGCTCTCGCGCGGCCAGCAGAAGCTGGTAGTGAGCGCCCTGAAGCTGGCCCAGGGGCGTCTGCTCGAACAGCTGACCGGGCGGACCTGCATCTACCTGATCGACGACCTGCCTGCCGAGCTGGACAGCGACCATCGGCGTGTCTTCTGCCAGTGGCTGGAGCGTATGCAGTGCCAGGTATTCATCACCAGCGTCGACCCCGATGCCCTGGCGGGCCTGTGGCAGGCGGACACCCAGTTGACGATGTTCCACGTGGAACATTCCGAATCAGGCCAGGGGCAGCTGCTGCCAATGGACAGACAGACTTCATGACGGAGTAGTCAATGAGCGAACAGGCTTACGACTCATCGAGCATCAAGGTTCTCAAGGGCCTGGATGCCGTACGCAAGCGGCCGGGCATGTACATCGGCGATACCGACGACGGCACGGGCCTGCACCACATGGTGTTCGAGCTGGTGGACAACTCCATCGATGAAGCGCTGGCCGGACACTGCAGCGAGATCCGGGCGATCATCCACCCCGATGAGTCGATCACCGTGACCGACAACGGTCGCGGCGTGCCGACCGATATCCACGAGGGAGAGGGGGTCTCGGCGGCCGAAGTGATCATGACCGTGCTGCACGCCGGCGGCAAGTTCGACGACAACTCCTACAAGGTGTCGGGCGGCCTGCACGGCGTCGGGGTCTCGGTGGTCAACGCCCTGTCCGAGGAGCTCAAGCTGACCATCTGGCGCGCCGGGCAGGTGTTTGAGCAGCTCTATCATCACGGCGTGCCCGATGCGCCGCTGGCGGTGGTCGGCAAGACCGAACAGAGCGGCACCCGCGTGCATTTCCGGCCTTCGCCAGAGACCTTCCACAACATCGAGTTCCACTACGATATCCTCGCCAAGCGACTGAGAGAACTCTCCTTTCTCAACTCCGGCGTGGCGATCCGCCTAATCGACGAGCGTAGCGGCAAGGAAGAGCTGTTCCACTACGAGGGCGGCCTCAAGGCCTTCGTCAACCACCTGAACACCAACAAGACGGTGCTCAATCCGGTGTTCCACTTCAACGCCGAGCGCGAGGATGGGGTCGGCGTCGAGGTGGCGATGCAGTGGAACGATACCTTCTCGGAAAACATCTTCTGCTACACCAACAATATCCCGCAGCGCGATGGTGGCACCCACCTGGCCGGCTTCCGTGCCGCGCTCACGCGCTCGTTGAACCACTACATCGAGGCGGAGGGTCTGCTCAAGAAGGCCAAGGTCAACACCTCCGGCGACGATGCCCGTGAGGGACTGACCGCGATTATCTCGGTCAAGGTGCCGGACCCCAAGTTCTCGGCCCAGACCAAGGACAAGCTGGTCTCCTCGGAGGTCAAGACCGCGGTGGAGCAGGAGATGGGTCGCCTGTTCTCTGACTACCTGATCGAGAAGCCCAACGAAGCCAAGGCCATCGTCAACAAGATGCTGGATGCGGCCCGCGCCCGTGAGGCGGCACGCAAGGCGCGCGACATGACGCGCCGCAAGGGCGCGCTGGATATCGCCGGCCTGCCGGGCAAGCTCGCCGACTGCCAGGAAAAGGATCCCAGCCTCTCCGAGCTGTTCCTGGTCGAGGGTGATTCGGCCGGCGGCAGCGCCAAGCAGGGGCGCGATCGCCGCACTCAGGCGATCCTGCCGCTCAAGGGCAAGATCCTCAACGTGGAGAAGGCGCGCTTCGACAAGATGCTCTCATCGGCGGAGGTCGGCACGCTGATCACGGCGCTGGGCTGTGGCATCGGGCGCGAGGAGTTCAATCCCGACAAGCTGCGCTACCACTCGATCATCATCATGACCGACGCCGATGTGGATGGCTCGCACATCCGCACGCTGCTGCTGACCTTCTTCTTCCGCCAGATGTCGGCGCTTATCGAGCGTGGCAATGTCTTCATCGCCCAGCCGCCGCTCTACAAGATCAAGCGCGGCAAGCAGGAGCTCTACCTGAAGGATGAGCAGGCGATGGTCGACTACCTGACGACGACCGCCCTGGACGGGGCGCGGTTGCACGTCAATGCCGACGCCCCCGGCATCGCCGGTGCCCACCTCGAGGAGCTGGTCAACCAGTATCGCGACGTGATGAAGCGCATCGATCGCCTGTCGCGGGTCTATTCCGACATCGTGTTGCGCAAGATCGTGCATGCCGCCCATCTCGATGGCGAGCAGAGCCTGCGTGACCGCGGCACCATGCAGAACTGGATCGACTACCTGCAGAAGGAGATGGACGCCCTGGTCTCCTATGAGGGAGGGCCGCGCTATACCTTCCGCCTCGAAGAGGACGGCGAGCGCGGCTTCTTCCTGCCGGCGGTCACGCTGACCGCGCACGGTGTCACCACCGACTACGTGTGGGGCGTCGAGTTCTTCACCAGCGCCGACTACCGTGCCATGGCGACGCTGGGTGAGACTCTGGATGGTCTGCTGGAAGAGGGCAGTTACGTGGCGCGCGGCGAGCGCAAGCGCCCCGTGACGAACTTCTACGATGCGCTGGCCTGGCTGATGGCCGAGGCGCAGCGAGGCCTCTCCATCCAGCGCTACAAGGGCCTGGGCGAGATGAACCCGGACCAGCTCTGGGAAACCACCATGAACCCCGAGACGCGGCGCATGCTGCGGGTCTCCATCGAGGACGCGGTCGCGGCCGACATGATGTTCAACACCCTGATGGGCGACGAGGTGGAGCCGCGGCGCGACTTCATCGAGCGCAATGCCCTGGTGGCGAACCTGGACATCTGATCGTCCGTGCGATGTTCCACGTGGAACATCGCGGTTCTCGCCACCCACGACGGGCACCATCAACAACGAGGCCGGCTTAAAGCCGGCCTCGTTGCGTTCGGGGATGCTGGTAGCGCTTCGCGTCAGTCGCCTCTACCCGCTTCTTCGGCCAGCAGCCAATCCACGTAGGCGGCCAGGTCGTCGAAAATCATCGCCTGCGCCAGGCCTTCTCCCTTCTTCTCCGTGCGACGCCCCTTGCCGGTCCTGACCAGCACCGGCCGGCAGCCCATCGGCTCGCCCGCCTGCAGATCGCGCAGGCTATCGCCGACCATCCAGCTATCGGTCAGGGTCTCCAGGCAGAGTGCCTGGCGGATCTCTTCGAGCAGCCCCGGCAGCGGCTTGCGGCAGTCGCAGCCAGCGTCCGGGCCGTGAGGGCAGTAGGCGATGTGGGCAATCTCTCCGCCGGCCTGGCGGACCAGTTCGCGTAGCCGTTGATGCATGCTCTCCAGCACGGTTTCGCTGTAGTAGCCCCGGGCGATGCCGGACTGGTTGGTTGCGACGGCCACGGTCCATCCGGCCTGGCTCAGCCTGGCGATGGCCGCGATGGCGGTGGGGTAGGGGACCCACTCATCCAAGGATTTCACGTACGTATCGGAGTCGTGGTTGATGACGCCATCGCGATCCAGGATCACGAGCTTCGCGGGATGGGGCATGTGTCGGATCCGGTCGGTAGCAGCCAAGAGATGGCAGAAGTGTTTCACGTGGAACATCGTCTGCCAAGGGCTGCCCCTCCTGCTCTCGGCTAGCGCATTGGACAGGCAGCGGACACCGGTTGCACCCTAGCCGATACCGTCGATGTTCCACGTGAAACATGCCATGGCCGTCCAGGGGAGGGAGGGTCGGGCATGAAAAGCCGAGCATGAAAAAGGCCGGCGATCGCTCGCCGGCCCTTGGGTCCCCGAGAGGGAGTACCGCTACTGCTGAAGCAGGGCGATGTCGGCCACCTCCAGGAACAGCGCCTGCAGCCCGGCCAGCAGCGCCAGGCGGTTGCGACGCACAGCGGGGTCTTCGGCCATGACCATCACCTGGTCGAAGAACCGGTCCACCGGCTCGCGCAGAGTGGCCAGGGCATCCAGGGCCTGGCTGTAGCGCGCCTCGGCGAACAGCGGCATGACCTCGCCCCGGCAGGCCTCCAGCGCCTCGAAGAGCGTCTTCTCGGCGGCTTCCTGCAGCTGGTCGGCATCGACACTGAGGTCGCCGTCGTGCTGCTGCTTGGCGAGGATGTTGGAGACGCGCTTGTTGGCGGCGGCGAGGGCGGCGGCCTCTTCACGACGCGCGAAGCCCTGCACGGCGCGCAGGCGGCGGGCGAAGTCGAGGGGCTCGGTGACCGGGCGAGCCCGCACGGCGAGATAGACCTCGGTGGCAATGCCCTCGTCGCTGGCCCAGGCGCGGAAACGGTCGAGCATGTAGGTGAGGACCTCGTCGACGAGTCCCTCGGCGTAGGGCAGCTCCTGGTGCTGGGCGGCCGACAGCTCGAGCAGCTCACGCAGGTCGAGGCTGAGCTCTCCCTTGACCAGGATGTTGATTACGCCGATCGCCGCGCGGCGCAGGGCGAACGGATCCTTGGTACCGCTGGGGCGCTGGCCGATGCCGAAGATGCCGGTCAGGGTGTCGAGGCGATCGGCCAGCGCCAGCGCCAGGCCGGTGCGGCCCTGGGGGATGGCGTCGCCGGCGAAGCGCGGCAGGTACTGCTCCTCCAGCGCCAGGGCCACCTCGTCGGGCTCGCCGTCGTTGAGCGCGTAGTAGCGGCCCATGGTGCCCTGGAGTTCGGGAAACTCGAGCACCATCTCGGTGACCAGGTCGCACTTGGCGAGCTCGGCGGCGCGCCGGGCATCGTGCACGTCGCCGTCGATGCGGCCGGCGATGAAGGCGGCCACGGCGGCATTGCGGTGCGCCTTGTCGGCCAGGCTGCCCAGCTGCTTCTGGAACACTACGCCGGTCAGCGCCGGGGCGCGCTCGGCCAGCGCCTGCTTGCGGTCGGTGTCATAGAAGAAGGCGGCATCGGCCAGGCGCGGACGGATCACCCGCTCGTTGCCCTGGATCACCTGGTCGGGATCGGCGCTGTCGATGTTCGAGACGGTGATGAACAGCGGCTTGAGCCGGCCCGCCTCATCCAGCAGGTGGAAGTACTTCTGGTTGGCCTTCATCGACGAGATCAGGCACTCGGGCGGGACCTCGAGGAAGCGCTCGTCGAAGCTGCCGGTCAAGGCGACGGGCCACTCCACCAGGCCGCTGACCTCGACCAGCAGGTCCTCGTCGATCACCGCCGTGGCCTCCTGAACCTCGGCCTCGGCCAGCACCTGCTCGCGGATGCGCTCGCGGCGCTGCTCGCGATCGGCCAGCACCCAGGCGCCCTCGAGGGCGGCGAGGTAATCGTCGGCATGGGCGAGTTCGATGGGTGCGGGGGCATGGAAGCGATGGCCGCGGGTGGTGCGGCCGGCCGCGAGCCCCAGGGCGCTGGCCTCGACCACTTGGTTGCCGTAGAGCATCACCAGCCAGTGCACGGGGCGGGAGAATTCGATCCGCGAGGCGCCCCAGCGCATGTTCTTGGGCACCGGCAGGGCACCGATGGCCTTCTCGACGATGGCGGGCAGCAGGGCAGTCGTGGCCTCCCCCCGCTGGTGCTCCCGGTAACCGAGCCAGGTGCCCTTGTCGGTCTCCAGGTGGATCAGCTGATCCACGGTGACGCCGCAGGAGCGGGCGAAGCCCTCGGCGGCCTTGGTCGGCTGGCCCTCCTTGAAGGCGGCGGCCAGGGCCGGGCCACGGCGCTCGACCTCGCGGTCGGGCTGCTTGTCGGCCAGCTCACGGATCTGTACGGCCAGGCGTCGTGGGCTCGCGTAGGCGAGCACCTCGCCGGCGTCGATGTCGGCATCGGCCAGGCCGCGACGGATGCCCGCGGCCAGCGCGTCGGAGAGCTCATCGATGGCGCTCGGCGGCAGTTCCTCGACGCCCAGTTCGACCAGTAGGGTGTTGGCAGCCATCAGACTTCTCCCTGTTCGGCAAGCGGCTCGTCGGCCAGCAGTTCATGACGCAAGGCCTCGGGGGCCAGCGGGAAGCCGGCGGCCTTGCGTGAGTCGTAGTAGGCCTGGGCCACGCTCCGGGCCATGGTGCGCACGCGCAGGATGTAGCGCTGGCGCTCGGTGACCGAGATGGCGTGGCGGGCATCCAGCAGGTTGAAGGTGTGCGACGCCTTCAGCACCTGCTCGTAGGCGGGCAGCGGCAGCCGGGCCTCCAGCAGCTTGGTGCACTCGCGCTCCTGGTGGTCGAAGGAGGCGAACAGGAAGTCGACGTCGGCATGCTCGAAGTTGTAGGCCGACTGCTCGCGCTCGTTCTGCAGGTAGACGTCGCCGTAGGTCACCCTGGTGCCGTCCGGGGCTACCGTCCACACCAGGTCGTAGACGCTGTCGACGTCCTGCAGGTACATGGCGATGCGCTCGAGGCCGTAGGTCAGCTCGCCGGTGACCGGGTAGCACTCCAGGCCGCCGGCCTGCTGGAAGTAGGTGAACTGGGTCACCTCCATGCCGTTGAGCCAGATCTCCCACCCGAGGCCCCAGGCGCCCAGGGTCGGCGACTCCCAGTTGTCCTCGACGAAGCGGATATCATGGACCAGCGGATCGAGTCCCAGGCGCTTGAGCGATCCCAGGTAGAGCTCCTGGAGCTCGGCGGGAGAGGGCTTCATCACCACCTGGAACTGGTAGTAGTGCTGCAGGCGGTTGGGGTTCTCGCCATAGCGGCCATCGGTGGGACGGCGGGAGGGCTGCACGTAGGCCGCGTTCCAGGTCTCGGGCCCGATGGAGCGCAGGAAGGTGGCGGTATGGAAGGTGCCGGCACCGACCTCCATGTCCAGGGGTTGGAGGATCACGCAGCCCTGTTCGGCCCAGTACTGCTGCAGGGCGAGGATCAGGCCCTGGAAGGTTGTCACGTCTGGCGTCGACTGTGTCATTGGAAGCACCGTTGGCCATGAATTCACGAGCCGTCAAGTATACAATTACTGGCAGATCGGTTATAGGCGCAGGCCCGGAGAAGAGGATTCCCATGATCGTAGTAACAGGCGGAGCCGGCTTTATCGGCTCGAATCTGGTCAAGGCGCTCAATGCCCGCGGCCACGACGACGTCCTGGTGGTCGACGACCTCAGTGACGGCACCAAGTTCGTCAACCTGGCCGACTGCACGCTGGGCGACTACCTGGACAAGGACGACTTCCTGGCCCGGGTGAAGGCGGCGATGAACGGCGAGGAGTCGCATCTGCCACCCATCGAGGCGATCTTCCACGAAGGCGCCTGCTCGGACACCACCGAGTGGGATGGCCGCTTCATGCTCGAGAACAACTTCGAGTACTCCAAAGTGCTGCTGCACTTCTGCCAGCGCGAGGGCATCCCCTTCATCTACGCCTCCTCGGCCGCCACCTACGGTGGCAGCGAGGTGTTCTATGAAGCGCCGGAGCACGAGAAGCCGCTCAACGTCTACGGCTACTCCAAGCTGCTGTTCGACCAGTACGTGCGGGCCCGTCACGACGAGTTCGAGAGCCAGGTGGTGGGCTTCCGTTACTTCAACGTCTACGGGCCACGCGAGCAGCACAAGGGCAAGATGGCCAGCGTCGCCTACCATCACCATACCCAGATCCGCGATGGCCATGACCTCAAGCTGTTCGGCGCCTGGGATGGCTATGAGGCCGGCATGCAGAGCCGCGACTTCGTCTACGTGGGCGACGTGGTGGACGTGAACCTGTGGTTCCTCGATCACCCCGAGGCCTCCGGCATCTTCAACCTGGGCACCGGCCGCGCCGAACCCTTCAAGGCCATCGGCGAGGCAGTCATCGAGCATTACGGCAAGGGCGAGATCGAGTACATCGACTTTCCCGACGAGCTCAAGGGCCGTTACCAGAGCTACACGCGTGCCGACATCTCGCGGCTGCGCGAAGCGGGCTACGATCGCGAGTTTCGCACCGTGGCCGAGGGCGTGAGTGCCTACCTGGAGTGGCTGAATGGCTGAGGCCGCAGGGCCGCCCGGCGGTGAAGGGGAGCGCATCCTGGTGGTGGGCCCCTCCTGGGTAGGCGACATGGTCATGGCCCAGAGCCTGTTCAAGACCCTCAAGGCGCGCCACCCGGGCTGTCGCATCGGCGTGGTGGCGCCCGGCTGGTCGCGGCCGATCCTCGAGCGCATGGACGAGGTCGACGAGGTCGCGGGGCTCGGGGTGGGCCACGGTGAGTTCGGCCTGGCGAGCCGTCGGCAGCTGGCCGCCTCTCTCAAGGGGCGCTTCGATCGGGCGATCGTGCTGCCGCGCTCCTGGAAGTCGGCGCTGGTGCCCTTCCTGGCGCGCACCCCCCGGCGGACCGGCTTCACCGGCGAGCAGCGCTTCGGCCTGCTCAACGATCGCCGTCCCCTCGACAAGGCGACGCTGGATCAGACCGTCAAGCGCTTCGTGGCGCTGGGGCTGCCCCGCGAGGAGGCCGAGGCCGGCGACTTCGTCATTCCACGACCCTCGCTGCGCCTGGATATCGACAACCTGGTCGAGCAGCGGGTCGCGTTGGGGCTGTCGTCGCGACCGGCCATCGGCATGATGCCGGGCGCCGAGTACGGCCCCGCCAAGCAGTGGCCCCTCGCGCACTTCCGCGAGCTGGCCCGGGCCCTGGTGGTGGAGGGGTTTGAGGTGCGGGTGCTGGGCGGGCCCAAGGACGTCGACGCCGGCGAGGTGATCGCCGACGGCCTGCCCCACACCCACAACCTCTGCGGCAGGACCCGGCTGGGGGATGCCGTCGATCTGCTCGGTGACTGCCAGCAGGTAGTGACCAACGACTCCGGGCTGATGCATGTGGCCGCGGCGGTGGGAACCCGGGTCCAGGCGCTCTACGGCTCCTCGTCGCCGGCCTACACGCCGCCGCTGACCGAGAATGCCGAGATCCACTACCTGGCCCTGGACTGCTCCCCCTGCTTCCAGCGTACCTGTCCGCTGGGGCACACCGACTGCCTGAAGCGGCTCGCCCCCGAGCGCGTCCTGCAGGCGGTGCTGGCGGCGACGCCCTAGGGCAACCTTAGCGTCGCGCGTCGTGGGTGCGGCGGATCAGCCCCGGGGCGCGATGACGGCGTCGGGCGCCGAGGTGCGCTGCGAGGGCGCCAGGCCCTCCCACAGCCGCTCCTGGAGGGCCGTCTCTTCCCGCAGGCGGGCGTTCAAGGCCTCCAGACCGTGCGCCTCGATCAGCGTCGGCTGGTCGGAGAGCAGCGAGACGCCGAGTCCCGCCCGGTGCCAGTCGATGACGAACCCCATGGCCTCGAGCACCGTCGGCAGGACGTCCATGGTCGATGCCTCGACCCTGAGCCGGCGCGGCTCGACCCCCTCGCCCAGCAGCATGAGGGTGTTCTCCCTTTCCCCCGCGACCAGCTGCTCCCAGGCCGAGACGCGCATGGTCAGGTGGTCGCTGGCGACCACTACCAGGGTGTTCTCCAACAGCCCGTCCGCTTCGAGCCGCTCCACCAGGCGGCGCGCCAACCAGGCCGAGCACTCCACCGAATAGAGGATGTCGGTGCCGTCGAATTCGCCCTGACGCTCGCGGCAGGCGCGCGCGGGATAGCCGTTGGGGGCGTGGCCGGAGATGCTCAGATTGACCAGCCCCCAGGGCCCGCCCTGGCGCTCCAGGCGTCGGATCTCCTCGACCGTGAGGTCATAGAGGGTGTCATCAAAGAGGCCCCAGCTGTTGACGTAGTCGGGATCCGCAAGCCGCGGCTCCAGCTCCTCGCGCCCCATCACCCGCGCGAAGCCGTGATCGCGGTAGAAGACGCCCTTGCCGGCGAAGCGGGTGCTGGCCCCGCCCAGGTAGGAGAGCGCATAGCCGCGCTCGGCGAGCAGGTCACCCAGGCAGTCGACCCCCGGCACGACTCGGCCGAGCGGCTCGAACTGGCTGTCGTGGAGCAGGCCGGCCGGCATCAGCGGCGTGCCGCACTGGCTGGCGATCATGCCGGCCATGGTCCAGCCGGTGTTGTCGAGCTGGCGCACGCCCTCGACGACCATGGCTCGCTCGCCAAGGGCCTCCAGGGGCGCGTAGGCATCGCCGAAGCGCTCCGGATCGGCGTAGGTACGCTCGAGGCTCTCCAGGTAGAGCAGCAGCAGGTTGGGCGGCGAGCGGGGCGCGTCGAGGATCACCGGTTCCACGTACTGCCGATCGAGCCAGGCGCCGTCATCGGTGACGATGGCGGCGCCCCGCTGGCCGAGGCCGTAGAGCATGGGGTTGGCGGCCAGCAGCATCACCGCCAGCAGGCGCTCCGTCGTGCGCCAGCGGCGATCGACCCGCACCAGCCAGGTGAAGGCGGCGAGCAGCAGCAGCATGCCCAGGGTGTGGAGGAGGGCGGAGACGATCCGCCCGCTGCCCCCGTGCTCCGAGATGCCGGCCTGGAGGTGGAAGAACACCGCTCCCAGGTCGACCTCGCCGAAGCTGGCGGCCAGGTAGACATAGAAGCCCCACAGGGACAGGGGAAACAGCGACCAGGGCCACACCCCGGTGGCCGGCTGGGGATTCGCGGGGGCCCCCCAGTGCCGCCAGCGAGCCAGCAGCAGCCAGGCCCCGGTGACGAGGGGAAAAGCCCAGGTGGGTAGCCGGGTCAGCATGGCCAGGGCATAGCCCAGCCACAGGCCCAGCACCAGCAGGGCCCACCAGCGCGGATGACGGAGTCGGCGCGCCGCCCTAAGCATGGCGTGAGGGGGCGTCGGCTCGTTCGTTCTCATGGAGTTCGTTCAACTTGGCGTACTTCATGTAGGCATGGAACGCCGTGGTGATCGCTACCGTCATGCCGTCCGCGCCCTGGAAGAGCCCGCCCTTGAGTATCAGCTTGCGCAGCATGGCACTGGTGGCGTGCAGGGTGGGACGCCAGCGCGAGGGGCCCTTGCCCCGCTCCTTCATCGCCCAGGCATCGCGGCTCGAGAGCTGGTCGATGCGGGTGATCCAGTGTGACAGGTCGCGATAGGTGAAGTGGCGGATATGGCTGTGCGTATCCACGACGGACGGCGCCTGCACCGAGGAGTGCGCCTTCTTCGGCAGGTAGCCCGAGGTGGTGCGGTTATAGAGCCGCGTGACGGGGTCGGGGTAGAACCCGGCCGCCTTGATCCAGTGGTGCCCGGCGAAGTTGCGGCGGTTGAAGCGGTACGCCTTGCTCGGATCGTCCAGGGGAAGTGCGCGGATCGCCGCGACCGCATCGTCGTCGAGGCGCTCGTCGGCGTCGAGGGCGAGGATCCAGTCGTGCCGTGCCCGGGGCACGGCGAAGGCCTTCTGGGGTCCGTCGCCGAGATAGGGCTGGTCGATGACGCTGGCGCCCAGCGACTCGGCGATGGCCACGGTATCGTCCCGGCTGCCCGAGTCGACGACGATGATCTCGTCGCAGACCGGTCGCAGCGAGGCGATGCAGTCGGCGATGTTCTGTGCCTCGTCGAGGGTGATGATGATTCCGGTGATGGGCGTCATGGGGTCGTCTCGCGGGTCATGAGGGGCAGCAGGCGCTCGGCGATTCGGCGCGCCGCGTCGTCGAGGTCGATGCTCGACATGTCGCGTTCGCCCGCCCCTTCCGGGGGGCAGAAGGCCAGGCGATGGGCCTGCGCATTGCAGGTCTGCCAGCGCAGCGGAGTGGCCGAACGGCGCGAGGGATAGAAACCCGCCGTCGGCCGGTCCAGGGCGCCGGCGATGTGCAGCGGGCCGGTCGAGCCGGCGATGAACAGGTCGGCGGCCGAGAGGCTCAGGGCGAAGTCGTCGATGCCGCGGCGGGCCGGTAGCCGGTGTGCGGTGATCGAGGCATCGGCGAGCCGGTCGCGAAGCCGGTCGGCCGCGGCCTCCTCGCCCGGTCCCGCGGTCAGCACCCAGCGTGGCTGGACGGCGCCGGCGGCGTCGAGGCGTGAGTCGACGGTGCGCACTAGGCCCGCGTACTGCTCGAGGGTGAGATTGACCGCGGAGCCGCCGCTGCCCGGATGCAGGAAGACCCAGGGCAGCGAGGCATCCAAGGCGAGCTCGTCGACGAGACGCGCCCGCTCGGCGTTACGGGTGCCGGCCGGCAGCGGCCAGTAGGGCGGCTCGGGGCGCGGCGGCACGGCGAGGCCCAGCGCGTCGAGCAGGGCTTCGGCCAGCTCCATGTTGTAGACGTACTCGGGTTTCTCGGAGCGCGACCTGCGCTGGGTGACCCGGCGGTTGTAGAATAGCTGCGCCCACTTGGTGGCCGGGGCCAGGCGCAGTGGTATGCCGGCTCGCCAGCCCATCCAGCCGATGCGCGGGGTGGAGAAGAGCGTCAGCAGCGCGTCGAAGCGGCCCTCGCGCAGGGTGCTCAGCAGGTCGCGTTGCGCCTCGCGGCCGGCCTCTGCGCCGGGGTCGAGCAGCACCTCGTCGATCCACGGGCACTGCCGGGCCAGCGGCGCGGTGTAGGCCGGCACCAGCACGCTGACGTGGGGGGCCGGGTCGGCCGCCTTGAGGCAGGCCAGCGCCGGCCAGGCCAGCATGAAGTCGCCGAGCTTGTCATTGCGAACGACCAGCAGGCGAGGGCGGCCGCCGTCCCTGGCAGGAGAAAGTGTCATCATCCGGGCTCCCGGGCCCCGCAACCGCAAGTAAGGAGAGCGCCTTGTCTCGCAAGGTCCTGCATATCTGCCTCTCGAACGGCTGGGGCGGACTGGAAATGTATCCGTCGCGCATTATACCCGAGCTGAGTCGACAGGGGTGGGAGGCCCACGGCCTGGCCCTGGCCGGCTCCCGGGTGGCCGAGAGCCTCATTGAGGCCGGCATCACGCCGCTGACGGTGCCCTCGCGAGGCCGCGCGCTGCTGGGGCTCGGCCGGCTGCTGGCCTACCTGAAGGCCCACGAGATCCGCGTGCTGCACTGCCACAAGTCCAGCGACCTGCGCCTGGGCGCCCTGCTGGTGAGCCTGCGGCCGTCGCTGCGACTCTTCTTCACCGACCACATGGGCGTCACCCGCCCCAAGAAGGATCCCTATCACCGCTGGGCCTACGGCCGCGTCACCCGGGTGTTCTCGATCAGCGAGACGACCCGTCGGCGCAACCTGGCGGCTTTCCCCCTGCCCGCCGAGCGCATCCAGCGGCTCTATCTGGGCATCGACCCGGCGCCCTATGCGCCGCGTCTCTCGAACGTCGAACGGGCGGCGCTGCGCGAGGAGCTCGGCCTGGCGCCGGGCGCCGTGGCGATCGGCCTGGCGGGGCGAGTGACCCCGGGCAAGGGGCAGCGGGTGTGGATCGAGGCGCTGGCCTGGCTGGCCGAGCAGCGGCCGGCGCTTGCCTGGCACGGCCTGCTGGTCGGTGGGCTGACCGCCGCCGAGGGCAGCAACGAGGCCTTCGTGGCCGAGCTGCGCGAGCGGGTCCGCGAGCTCGGCCTGGAGGAGCGGATCGCCTTCGTCGGCTTTCGCCGCGACCTGCCGCGACTGTTCGAGGCGATGGATATCGTCTGCGTGCCGTCGCGCAACGAGGCCTTCGGGCTGACGGTGATCGAGGCCATGGCGGCCGGCAAGGCGGTGGTCGGCAGCGACAGCGGCGCCATCCCCGAGCTGGTCGATCCCGCGACGGGGCGTCTCGCCGCACCGGACGATCCCGCGGCCTGGGGCCGGGCCCTGGCCGAGCTGGCGGATGATGTGGCCCTGAGGGAGGCGCTGGGAGAGGCGTCGCGGCGGCGCGTTGAGCGCGACTTCACCCTCGAGAAGCACGTCGCGGGGCTCGTGGCCGCCTACGCCGAGGCTGCGTAGCCGCGGCGCACGGCCGCCATGGCGTCGGGGGCGCCGAACTTCTCGAAGGAGCGCTGCAGGCGCGCCAGGTTGGCCGCCTGCCAGCGTCCGCGACGCCTCAGCCGGCAGCGGTCCAGATCGATCAGCCAGACTCGCCCCTCGGGGTCGATCAGCAGGTTGCGGGCGTTGAGGTCGACGTGGTCGAGGCCGGCGTCGTGGAAGCGGCGAACGGTGGCGCCGACCCGCTCGAGCAGGGCGTCATCGGCCTGCTGCCGGGTGATCAGGTCGGCCAGCGCGCGGGCGCCGGGGATGCGCACGGTGATCAGTGCCGCCTCGTAGCCAAGCCCGTGGCGCGTCACCTGTGCGGCCACCGGGCGGGGCACCGGCAGGCCGCGTTCGTGCAGCAGGGCGGTGATGCGCAGCTCGCGAAAGGCGCGGGTCCGCTCCAGGCCGGTCCAGAGGTAGCGGGCGTCGCTCACCCGGGCGATCAGGCCGCCGCGGCGATAGGGGCGCAGCACCCACTCGACGTCCTCGCCGGCGTCCAGGAAGAGGCTGGCGCCGCGTCCCGGTGCCTCGCCGGTGACCCGGCCGGCGTCGCGCCACCAGGCGGGGTCGAAGCCCTCGAGCATGAGCTGCGGCGCGGTTTGTGGCGCCCGGTCGGCGTCACATAAACTGTCCGCATCATATAGAATGCAAGTCTTTCCCGCTCGATACGTTGCCAACCGCATGAAGCATCCTCTGCCCGATCGACCCCAGCACATCTGTGTGCTGCGACTCTCCGCCCTGGGCGATGTCTGTAACCTGGTGCCGACAGTCCGTGCCCTGCAGCGTCAGTGGCCCGAGGCGCGGATCACCTGGATCGTCGGCAAGGGCGAGCACAGTCTACTGGCGGGCCTCTCCGGGGTCGAGTTCGTCGTCTACGACAAGGCGACGGGCCTGGCCGGCATGCGGGCCCTGTGGCGGCAGCTGTCCGATACGCGCTTCGATGTGCTGCTGCACATGCAGCAGGCGCTGCGTGCCAGCGTCCTCTCCCTGGGGCTCAAGGCCGACCTGCGGGTGGGCTATGACAAGGCGCGCGCCAAGGATGCGCAGCACTGGTTCACCCAGCGTCAGCTGGCACCCCATTCCCGCGCCCACGTGCTCGAGTCCTACCTCGACTTCGCCCGCCTGCTGGGCGTCGAGGATCTCTCGCTCGCCTGGGACCTGCCGGTGCCCGAGGCCGCCGTCGAGGAGGCGCGCGGCATCACGGGGGAGGCGCCTTATCTGTTGATCAGCCCCTGCGCCAACCCCCGGCTGCGCAACTTCCGCAACTGGTCCGCTGAGGGCTATGCGGCGGTGATCGAGCACGCCTGGCGCCAGCGTGGCCTGAAGACGGTGCTGACCGGCGGCGGCAGCACCCAGGAGCGCGAGCTCGGTGAGCGCATCCAGGCCCTCTGCCCCGACGAGGTGGTGACCGATGTCATCGGTGAGACCTCGCTCAAGGGGCTGCTGGCGCTGATCCAGGGTGCCCGGGCGGTGATCGCCCCGGATTCGGGACCGGTGCACATGGCCAACGCCCTGGGTGCCCCGGTGGTCGGGCTGTATGCCACCACCAACCCCGATCGGGCGGGCCCCTATCGGTGGCGGGAGTTCGTGGTGAATCGCTACCCGGACGCCGTGCGCAGCTACCTGCACAAGGATCCCGAGACGCTGTCCTGGGGCCAGCGGGTCCGCCACCCCGACGCCATGTCGCTGATTCGTGCCGAGGACGTGATCGATCGCCTCGAGGCACTGCTGACCCACCCCGAGTCCCCCATCGAGACGGAGTCCCCCGATGAAGCTTGACCTGACCGCCCTGGAGCATTCCCGCCTGCTGGTGGTGGGTGATGTGATGCTCGACCGCTACTGGCATGGCGGCACCTCGCGTATCTCGCCGGAGGCCCCGGTGCCGGTGGTCAAGGTCGACGAGTCCGAGGACCGTCCCGGCGGCGCCGCCAACGTGGCCCTCAATATCGCCTCCCTCGGGGCCCACGCCGCCTTGGCTGGGCTGGTGGGTGATGACGACAACGCCGACCGGCTGGTGACCCGGCTCGAGGACGTCGGAGTAAGCACTCGCTTCGCGCGCAGCCCCGGCATTCCCACCATCACCAAGCTGCGCGTGATGAGCCGCAACCAGCAGCTGATTCGCCTGGACTTCGAGGAGGGGCTCGGCGAGGTGGATACGTCGGGGCTGCTGGCGCAGGTCGAGGCGGCCCTGCCCGGCTGTGACCTGGTGATCCTCTCCGACTACGGCAAGGGCACCCTGAATCGCGTCGAGGAGCTGATCCGGATGGTCCGGGGCGCCGGCAAGCGGGTGCTGGTGGACCCCAAGGGCAGCGACTTTGGCCGCTACCGCGGGGCCAGCGTGATCACCCCCAACCTCGGCGAGTTCGAGGCGGTCATGGGCCATTGCCGCGACGACGCCGAACTCGCCGCCAAGGGCGAGACCCTGCGCGCCGAGCTCGAGCTCGAGGCGCTGCTGATCACCCGCAGCGAGAAGGGCATGACGCTGATCCGCGAGGGGCATGAGCCGCTGCACCTGCCGACCCGGGCCCGCGAGGTCTATGACGTCACCGGCGCCGGCGACACCGTGATCGGCGTGCTGGGCCTGGCGCTCGCCGCCGGTCACGGCTTCGCCGAGGCGATGACCCTGGCCAACCTGGCCGCCGGCCTGGTGGTGGCCAAGCCCGGCACCGCGACCCTCTCCATCGCCGAGCTCTACACCGCCCTGCACGGCGACAAGCTGGCCGAGTTCGGCGTCATCGAGGAGTCGCCCCTGGTCGAGGCGGTGCGCGCCGCCCAGGCCCGCGGCGAGCGGGTGGTGATGACCAACGGCTGCTTCGACATCCTGCACGCCGGTCATGTCGCCTACCTGGAGCAGGCGCGCCGGCTCGGCGACCGGCTGGTGGTGGCGGTCAACGACGACGCCTCCATCGGTCGCCTCAAGGGGCCCAAGCGCCCGATCAATCCCCTGGCGCGGCGCATGCAGGTGCTGGCTGGCCTCGGCGCCGTCGACTGGGTGGTGCCCTTCGGCGAGAACACCCCCCAGCGGCTGATCGAGACGGTGCTGCCGGACGTGCTGGTCAAGGGCGGTGACTACCGGCCCGAGGATATCGCCGGCGGTGCCGCCGTGCGCGAGGCCGGCGGCGAGGTGAGGGTGCTGGGCTTCGAGGACGGCGTCTCCACCACCGCGATGATCTCCACCATCCTCGATCGCGAGACCTGATGGGGCGCTCTGCCGCCTGGGCCCGCCGCGCCTACTCGGTGGCCCTGTACCTCCTCGCCCCGCTGGCCTGGAAACGCGTCTGGCGCGAGCAGCTCCCAGGCCGCCCCCGCCGCGAGCGGCTGGGCTTGATTCCCCCTTCCGGCGAGGGCGAGCGGGCGATCTGGCTGCACTGCGCCTCGGTAGGGGAGGTGCAGGCCGCCCGCCCGCTGATCGCGGCGCTGGGTGAGCGCTGGCCCGGGTACCGTCTGGTGATCACCACCATGACCGCCACCGGGGCCCAACGGGTGCTGGCGCTGTCGGAGACGCCTGGTGAGGGAAGGGCTTCCGGCGTAGTGAGCCATCACTTCGTGCCGCTGGACTTCCCCGGCGCCGCGCGCCGCTTCGTCGACCGGCTGCGCCCGGCACTGGCGATCTTCTTCGAGACCGAGCTGTGGCCCAACCTGCTGGCCGCCTGCGACCGCGCCGCGGTGCCGGTGGCGGTGGTCAACGGTCGGCTCTCGCCCCGCGCCTTCCACGGCTATCGCCGGCTGGGGCCGCTGATGCACGACGCCCTGAGCCATGTGAGCTGGCTGGCGGCCAAGTCCGCGCAGGATGCCGAGCGTTTCCGCGCGCTGGGTATGCCCGCCGAGCGCAGCGAGGTGGTGGGAAGCCTGAAGTTCGACATCGCCGTCGATGCCGATGCTCGGAGAGTGAGTGAGCGCTTGCGTACCCGGCTGGGCGACCGGTCCGTCTGGGTGGCCGGCTCCACCCATCCGGGGGAGGACGAGCAGCTGCTGGAGGCCCACGCGCGGCTGAGGGAGCATCTTCCCGGGGCGCTGCTGGTGCTGGTGCCGCGCCATCCCCGGCGCTTCGAGGCCGTGGCCGAGCTGTGCGCCCGGGCGGGGCTTTCGGTGGCGCGTCGCTCCCGCGACGAGTGGCCCGACGACAACACGGCCGTCTATCTCGGCGACACCATGGGTGAGCTGCTGGCGCTCTACGGCGCGGCGGACCTGGCCTTCGTGGGCGGCAGTCTGGTGCCCATCGGCGGCCACAACCTGCTGGAGCCGGCGGCGCTGGGCGTGCCGGTACTCACCGGCCCCGAGCTTGCCAACTTCCTCGACGTGGCCGAGGTGATGCGCGAGGCCGAGGCGCTGATCAAGGTGGCCGATGGCGAGGCGCTGAGCGACGCCCTGGGACGACTCTTCGCCGACACGCCCGAACGCCGGCGCCTGGCCGCGGCCGGCCGCAGCGTGGTGGCGGACAATCGCGGCGCCCTCGAGCGCACCTTGGCCACTCTGGCTAAGCTGCTGCCGGCGGAGTAAGCGTTCACTCCTTCCTCCTGCCCCACCCCTCTGCTACTACGTGGCGGGCGTCAGTCGCTCCACGCCCTGTTCGCCGCCGAGCAGCAGCAGGTCCGCGCTCCGGGCGGCGAAGAGTCCGTTGGTGACCACCCCGACGATGGCATTGATCCGCGTTTCCATGGCGACCGGGTCGTCGATCATGAATTCATAGCAGTCGAGGATCTGGTTGCCGTTATCGGTGACCACGCCCTGGCGGTAGACCGGATCGGCGCCCAGCTTGACCAGCTCGCGGGCCACGTAGGAGCGCGCCATGGGGATCACCTCGACCGGCAGCGGGAAGTCGCCCAGGGTCGCGACCTTCTTCGAGCCGTCGGCGATGCAGATGAAGCGCTCGGCGCAGGCGGCGACGATCTTCTCGCGGGTCAGGGCCGCGCCGCCGCCCTTTATCATATGAAGGTGAGCATTCACTTCGTCGGCACCATCGACGTAGACCGGCACGGTGCCCACCTCGTTGAGCTCGAAGCACTCGATGCCGTGGCCGCGCAGGCGCTCGGCGCTGGCTTCGGAACTCGCCACGGCACCGCGCAGGTCGTCGCGCAGGCTGGCCAGCCGGTCGATGAAGCGGTTCGCGGTTGAGCCGGTGCCGACGCCGATGACGCTATCACGGCCGAGGTGCGGGCGGATCTCGTCGATGGCGGCGGCGGCCACGGCGTCCTTGAGTTCGTCCTGGGTCATGTCGTGCTCGCTGTCTGATGGGGGGCGAATGCGGCGCCATTATAGGCCATGGCGCCGATGGATGCTGGACGCCGCGGTCGCCGGAATGCTACCAATAAGGGTTCCTCGCGGCGCCGCTCACGGTGCCCCTCGCGTCACTTCTGGGATATCAGGATGCTCGAAGCTACCGTCAAGAAGATTCTCCAGGCCCGGGTCTACGAGGCCGCCCGGGAAACCCCCATCTCGCCGGCCCCCTTCCTTTCCCGTCGCTTCAACAACCAGATCCTGATCAAGCGCGAGGACCTGCAGCCGGTCTACTCCTTCAAGATCCGCGGCGCCTACAACAAGATGGCCCAGCTCGACGAGGCGCAGAAGGCCAAGGGCGTTATCGCCGCCTCGGCGGGCAACCATGCCCAGGGCCTGGCCATGTCGGCGAAGCTGATGGGCGTCAAGGCGGTGATCGTCATGCCGCGCATCACCCCGGAGATCAAGGTCGCCGCGGTGCGGGCCCGGGGGGCCAAGGTGGTGCTCAAGGGCGATGCCTTCGCCGAGGCGGCGGAGCATGCCCAGGAACTGATCGCCGAGCACGGCTACACCTACATCCCGCCCTTCGACGACATCGACGTCATCGCGGGGCAAGGCACCATCGCCGTGGAGATCCTGCGCCAGCATGGTGGACCCATCGATGCCATCTTCGTCCCGGTCGGTGGTGGTGGCTTGATCGCCGGCATCGCCGCCTACGTCAAGTACCTGCGGCCCGAGATCAAGGTGATCGGGGTGGAGTCTGAAGACAGCGCCTGCCTCAAGGCGGCGCTGGCGGCGGGCGAGCGCGTGATACTGGATCAGGTCGGGGTATTCGCCGAGGGCGTCGCCGTGGCGCAGATCGGCGAGGCGCCCTTCGCCGTGATGCGCGACCTGGTGGATGACGTCATCACCGTCAACACCGACGAGATGTGTGCCGCGGTGAAGGACATCTTCGAGGATACCCGCGCGGTCTCCGAGACCTCCGGTGCGCTGTCGCTGGCCGGGCTGAAGAAGTACATCCAACAGACCGGTGCCGAGAACGAGACCCTCGTCTGCATCAACTCCGGGGCCAACACCAACTTCGACCGGCTGCAGCACATCGCCGAGCGCACCGAGCTCGGCGAGCAGCGCGAGGCGATCCTCGCCGTGACCATCCCCGAGAAGCCGGGCAGCTTCAAGAAGTTCTGCCGCACCATCGGCAAGCGCATGGTCACCGAGTTCAACTACCGCTACGCCGAGCCCGATCAGGCCCACATCTTCGTTGGCGTGCAGGTGAAGCCCGGCGGCGAGGATCGCCAGGCGGTCATCGACCGGCTCCGCGACGCCGGCTACCCGGTGGAGGATCTGACCGACAACGAGCTGGCCAAGCTGCACATCCGCCATCTGGGCGGCGGCCGCCCCAAGGAGCATTTCGAGGAAGAGGTCTATCGCTTCGAGTTTCCGGAGCGCCCCGGCGCGCTGATGAACTTCCTCACCCATTTGCCCCAGGACTGGAACATCTCGTTGTTCCACTACCGCAACCACGGCGCGGCCTACGGCCGGGTGCTGGTCGGCATGCAGGTGCCCAACGGCGATCGCAGCCACGTCGAGGGCTACTTCGATGAGATCGGCTATCGCTACTGGAAGGAGAGCGACAACCCGGCCTACCGCCTCTTCATGGCCTGAGGGTAGCGTCGCGGTGTTGTGAGACGGTTTAGCAATAGGCCTTCGAGAAAGGGCCTCGAGGAAGGTGGCAGAGCAAGATCGTAGAGTGAGCGCTGACTCACTCTGCAGTCTCGGTCACGCGAGTGTTTAGATATGTAACGCACCGAGATTGCCGGTTGTCATGCGTAAGCACGAGGCTCTATAGTCACCGCGCTGTCATCATTTTTACTCAGGACCCGCGTGGTCCCGTCTCCCATGGAGTTAACCACAATGAAGCGCAAGCCCGATCTGGTCATGACTCTGGTGCTGGTCTTCGGCATCGTCGTCGTGGTCACCGGCTATGCCCAGGCGCTGGCGGGAGGCTGAGCCCCCGCGGGATGGCGGCCACCGCCCTGCCCGCCCCCGCCTGCTGACGACGGCCGATGCATTCGCATCGGCCGTCGTCGTTTCTGGTTCCTGGCGAGTGTGGCGTGCGGCGCTGATGGCGGTATCAGGGAAGCCTCAGGGGCGAATCAGGCGGGCGTCGCTGGCGATGGCGTCCAGCGGCACGTCCCAGGGGGCCGCCGGCAGGGCTGAGACTCGCTGACAGTCATGGGCCAGGCCGATCAGCCGCGGTCGCGGTCCCGGGCGCCGGGTGAAGGCCAGGGTGCGGTCGTAGAAGCCGCCGCCCATGCCGATGCGCTGGCCCTGCGCGTCGAAGCCCACCAGGGGCAGCAGGATCAGGTCCAGCGCCCAGGTCGGCGTGCGCCGGGCGCGGTGCGCCCCGTGGCGAGTCTCGGGTTCGGGGATGCCGTAGCGGTTGGCCACCATGGGCGTGCCGGCATGGTAGTGCACGAACCACAGCTGGTTGTCGCACAGCGGCTTCAGCACCGGCAGGTACACGCGGCTGCCGCGGCGCTCGAGCCAGTCGATCAGGGGGGTCGGGTCGATCTCGCCGTCGTTGGGCAGATAGAGGGCCACGCGTCGGGCGCGCTGGAGCTCGGGGAGGCGGCGAAGGCGCCTGCAGAGTCGTTCGGAGGCCTCGCGGCGCTCTCGAGGCGACAGCACGCGTCGGCGACGACGCAGTTCGCGTCTCAGCCGGCGACGATCATCGTCGGAAGGGGTGGGTGCGGCGATATCCTGCATGGCGGTCATGTCGGATCAGAGTTCCCCAGAGTGCCGCTGTCGTTCTGGCCCTTGAACCCAGTGGTTCAAGGTGGGTGGCCGCAGCCGAACCGTCAGGCTTTCCGACGCACGGACGTGCACACGGGTTCGGCTAGCATTGGCCCCCTGGGTACTGCGCATAGGCTCGAGGGACTATAACGACTGGCCAACACCCCAGGGAACCTCTTCATCCTACCAGAGGCCGGGGCCGGGCCAAAGGGGCGATTGCGTGTCGGCTCAGCGGGTGGGGACGGCGTCCAGCGCCTTCTCGAGGCGGGCGGTGAGTGCGTTGAGGTTCTCTTCGCCGACGCGCTGGTCGTCGAGGGTCTCGAGCAGCTCGTGGGCGATGTTGAGGGCCGCCATGATGGCGATCCTCTCGCGGTCGATCACCCGGCCCCGGGCGTGGATGCCCTGCATGGCGCGGTCGAGGTAGCGGGCGGCCCGCTCGAGCTTGTCCTGCTCCTCCGGCGGGCAGGCGATGGAGTAGGAGCGCTCCAGGAGGGTGATCTCGGTGGTCGGCCGTGTCGGCTCGGTCATGGCAGGCTCCGGCAAGGGCCAGTGGCAGAGGGGGCGCAGCGGGTGCGCGTCATGCAGGGTCGATGCGTTAACATCAAGGCCTGAAGCGAAACCCAGTCACTATAAGAGAGCCGTTCGTGGGCGGTCAACGCGCCCGCCGGCTCCACCAGCGGAACTTGCCATGTCACTGATCAATGAGCGCCAGGACTTTTCGACCATCGCCGACACCTTCCTGCTGCACGGCAGCATGCAGTCGCCGGCCTTCCTCGACGGTCGCCTCAGCGCCTCCCTCGCCCTGCACGACATCACCCCCGAGGCCTGGCTGGAGGAGGTCTGCCTGAGCCTGGGCGTCGAGCAGCCCCGCGACGAAGCCAGCGCCGAGCGCCTGCTGGGCTGGCGGCGCCAGGCCCTCGAAGCGCTGTCGGCGGCCGAGCTCAACCTCGAACCGCTGCTGCCCGATGAGCTGTTCTCGCTGGCCGAGCGGGCTCAGGGCCTGCAGGAGTGGACCCTGGGCTTCCTCGAGGTGGTGGCCGATGCCGGCGACGCCCCGCGTCGCGACTGGTCGCCGGCCCTTCGCGAGGCCCTGGAGGACCTGGCCGGCCTGACCGCCATCGAGACCGACATCGAGGACAGTGCCGAGAACGAGAACGACCTCTTCGCCCTCACCGAGCATGCGCGCATGGCCGCCATGCTGCTCTACACCGAGCAGCATCCCGGTAAGCCCCAGGTCGAGCAGGCCGACGAACCGACCCACCACTGAACCCTTGGCCCCATCCCGCCACCCAGGAGCCGCGATGCCCCCTGTGACCCTGCCCCGGCCCGCGCCGATCACCCCCGACGAATACCGCGCCCGGCGAGGCACCCTGATGGCGCAGCTGCCCGCCGGCAGCGCCGTGCTGCTGCCCGGTGCCGCGCTGGTCACCCGCTCGCGCGACAGCGAATTTGCCTTTCGTCAGGACAGCGACTTCCACTATCTGACCGGCTTCCCCGAGCCGGAGGCGCTGCTGGTGCTGCTGCCCGGCCGCGAGGCGGGCGAGAGCGTGCTGTTCTGCCAGGACCGCGACCCGGCGCTGGAGACCTGGACCGGCATGCGCCTGGGCGCCGAGGGCGCGGTGCGCGACCACGGCCTCGACCAGGCCTTCGAGAATGCCGAACGCGACGCGCGCCTGGCCACGCTGCTGGAGGGCCGCGAGGTGCTCTACCTGCCGCTGGACGATGCCGGCGCCCTGGCGCTCGCCGAGGAGGTGCGCGGCGAGCTGACGGCGCTCGCCCGCCGCGGGGCCCAGGCCCCGAGCGCCTTCGCCGATGTCAGCGCGCTGATCCATGAGCAGCGCCTGATCAAGAGCGCGGCGGAGCTCGCGCTGATGCGCCACGCCGGCGAGGTCTCCGCCCGAGCCCACGCGCGCGCCATGCGGGCCTGCCGCCCGGGGCTCTCGGAGTATCAGCTGCAGGCGGAGCTCGAGCACGAGTTTCGCTGGCAGGGCGGCAGCGGGCCGGCCTACGCCAGTATCGTCGGTGGCGGCCCCAATGCCTGTGTGCTGCACTACATCGAGAATCACGCTCCCCTGATGGACGGCGAGCTGGTGCTGATCGATGCCGGCGCCGAGTTCGATCTCTATGCCGGCGATATCACCCGGACCTTCCCGGTGAACGGCCGCTTCACGGCAGCCCAGCGGGCCCTCTACGAGGTGGTGCTGGCGGCCCAGGAACGCGCCATCGCGGTGGTGCGCCCCGGTACTACCCTGGCGTCGATCCACGCGGGCGTGGTCCACGACCTCACCGCCGGCCTCGTCGAGCTGGGGCTCTTGGCGGGTGACGTCCAGGCGCGCATCGACGACGGCAGCTACCGGCGCTTCTATCTGCACTCGACCTCCCACTGGCTGGGCCTCGACGTGCACGACGTCGGTGCCTATCGCCGCGAGGGCGAGCCGCGGCCACTGCGCCCCGGCATGGTGCTCACCGTGGAGCCCGGGCTCTACGTGCCCGCCGACGACGACCTGCCCGAGGCCTTTCGGGGGATCGGCATTCGCATCGAGGACGACGTGGCGGTCACCGCCGAGGGCGGCGAGGTGTTGACCTCGGCCGTGCCCAAGCGGGTGGTTGATATCGAGGCCCTGATGGTCACCGAGTGATCAGCTGGCGTTAGGGTCTAGATACCTTTATGTAATGTACGTTATGAAATAAAGAGGCGATTGCCATGGCGTCGACGCGGGAAGCGCGGGTAGAGGGTGTAGATAACAGACAGGAAGAGCGGGTCGATATCGCCATCATCGGCGGCGGCCTGGTGGGGGCCAGCCTGGGCTGCGCCCTGGCCGCCCTGGTCGAGCGGACGGGTCTCAGGGTGGCGGTGATCGAGCCGGCGCCGCTGGATCGCCAGCTGGCCGAGCCCTGGCAGCCGAGCTTCGACGCCCGGGCCAGCGCCATCGCCAGCGGCTCGGCCCGGCACTTCGAGTGCCTGGGCGTGTGGGAGACGATGGCTGAGCAGGCGGCGCCGATCCGCACCATCCACGTCAGCGAGCGCGGCCGGCTGGGCGCGACTCGGCTGCGCGCCGCGGAGCTCGGCGTCGAGGCGCTGGGTCACGTGGTGCCCAACGCCTGGATGGGACGCGCCCTGCACGGCCGGCTGGACGAGCTGCCGGTGGACTGGCACTGCCCGGCGAGCGTGGAGGCGATCGAGCCCGTCGCCGAGGGGCATCGGCTGCGGCTTTCCGACGGCGGCGAGCTGCAGGCGGGCCTGACGGTGCTCGCCGACGGTGGCCGCTCGGGGCTCAAGGAGCGCCTGGGCATCGAGAGCCGCGAGCGGCCCTACGACCAGGTGGCGCTGATCTCAAGCGTCGAGGTCAGCCGCCCCCATGACGGCATCGCCTATGAGCGCTTCACCGCCGACGGGCCCATCGCCCTGCTGCCCCTCCCGGGGCAGGCCATGGAGCTGGTCTGGACCCACCCGCGCGGCGAGGAGGCGCGGCGCCTGGCGCTGTCCGATGGTGACTTCCTGGCCGAGCTGCAGCGTGCCTTCGGCGATCGCGCCGGGCATTTCCGCCGGGTCGGGCGCCGCCATGCCTACCCGCTCACCCTGGTCACGGCGCGGGAGACGGTACGCCCGGGGCTGGCCGTGCTCGGCAACGCGGCCCATTCGCTGCACCCGGTGGCCGGTCAGGGGTTCAACCTGGCGCTGCGCGGGGTGATGGACCTGGTGGCGGCCATCGAGGCCGGCGGCGAGCGCGGCGAGGCGCCGGGGAGCGCGACGGTGCTGCAGGACTTCGAGGTGCGTCGCGACGGCGATCGCCAGGACGTCATCCGTTTCAGCGACGGCCTGATCCGGCTGTTCGGCCTCGACCACCCCGTGCTCTCCCACGCGCGGGCGGCGGGTCTCGTCGGGCTGAACCTGGTGGGGCCGCTGCGCCGCACCCTGGCGCGGCGGGCCATGGGGTTGGAACGATAGGCGTAGGAAAGACAGAGGCTGCAACGAACACCATGAACAGACGGCATGGCCATCCGGGCCATCACGAGGAGTAGACGCCATGAGCGCAGAACAGGCACACGCGACGGCACCGTTCGAGGCGATCGTCGTCGGCAGCGGCATGGTGGGCGCTACCCTGGCCTGCCTGCTGGGCCGGGCCGGGCTCTCGGTGGCCCTGCTGGATGCCCGAGAGGCGCCGCTCGACGGGCAGGCCGCGGGCACGGGGGCACCCTCCATGCGGGTCAGCGCTCTGACGCCGGTATCCGGGCAGCTGCTGGAGGGGCTCGGCGCCTGGCCGGCGATGGCCGCGCGCCGGGTCAGTCCCTATCGCTTCATGCAGGTGTGGGACGGCGAGGGCAGTGGGGAGGTGAACTTCTCCGCGGAACAGGCCGGGGTGCCGCTGCTCGGTCATATCGTCGAGAACGACGTGACCCTGGCGGCCCTGGAGGCGCGCCTGGCCGAGCTGCCCTCGGTGGTCGTGCGCTTCGGCGCCCGGGTGGCCGAGCTCCAGACCGATATCGAGGCCGACGGCGAGCAGCGCACGGTGGTGCTGGAAGATGGCGAGCGGCTTCAGGCTCCGCTGATCGTGGCCGCGGACGGCGCCCGTTCGCCGCTGCGTGAGCTGGCCGGCATCGCCTCCAGCGAGCGCGACACCGGCCAGGTGGCGGTGGTCACCACGGTGCGCACGGCGCGCGACCACGGCGGCGTGGCGCGCCAGGTCTTCCTGTCGACGGGGCCGCTGGCCTTCCTGCCGCTCTGCGTCGAGGGCGACGCTCGCCACTGCTCGATCGTCTGGTCGACGACGCCGGAGGAGGCCGAGCGCCTGACGGGGCTCTCCGCGGACGCACTCGGTCAGGCGCTGGGCGCGGCCATCGAGCATCGCCTCGGTGAGGTGACGGTGGTTGACCGGGCACTGGCGGTGCCGCTCATCCAGCGCCACGCCGAGCACTACGTGCGCCCGGGTTTCGCCCTGGTGGGCGATGCGGCGCACAGCATTCACCCTCTGGCGGGCCAGGGGGTGAATCTGGGGCTGATGGATGCCGCGGTGCTGGCCGAGGAGGTGGTCGAGGGGCGCCGGCGGGGGCTGTCACCCGGCGACGAGCACGTGCTGGCCCGCTATGCGCGTCGGCGCCGCGGCGACAACGCCGCCATGCTGGCGCTGATGGACGGCTTCCGGCTGCTGTTCGGGGCGCGCCATCCGGCGCTGACCCTGGCGCGCAATCTGGGGCTTTCCGGGGTGGATCGGCTCGGGCCGCTCAAGCGGCTGCTGATGCAGCAGGCCACCGGCCATCGCGGCCGGCTGCCTGCGGCCTGTCGCCCGCTCAGCCGTCGCGACGCCGGCTGAGCACGTTGAGGGCCTTGAGCAGGTTCAGGGCCTCGCCGAGCTGGTAGTCCTCGCGCAGTCGCTGGCTCACCTCGCGGCGGGCCCGCTGCTCATCGGGGGCATCCAGGTGACCCTGGAGATCCGCTTCGCGCACGTCCAGACCGTTGCCTTCGGCGACCTCCAGGCGGCCGCGGATCACCTCCACGTCGGGCTCGATGCCCTGGGCCTGGATCGAGCGGCCGTCGGGGGTGAAGTAGAGCGCGGTGGTCAGCTTGAGCCCCTCGTCGTTGCCCAGCGACATGATCTGCTGCACCGAGCCCTTGCCGAAGCTCTGGGTGCCCATCACCACGCCGCGGCGCTGGTCCTGCAGGGCGCCGGCGACGATCTCCGCCGCCGAGGCGCTGCCGCCGTTGATCAGCACCACCAGCGGAACCTCGGGGGCCGCGGTCTCGCGACCCGCGGAGAAGCGCATCGCGCTGTCGGCCAGGCGCCCCTCGGTGTAGACGATCAGCCCGCTGTCGAGGAAGGCGTCGGCCACGTCCACCGCCGCCTGCAGCACCCCGCCGGGGTTGTTGCGCAGGTCTAGCACCAGGCCCTGGAGGGGCCCGTCGCGCTCCAGGTTTTCCAGGGCCTCGTCGACCTGCTGGCCGGTGCGGCTCTGGAACTGGCTGACGCGCAGGTAGCCGTAGCCGTCTTCCAGCAGCTCGTGCTTCACGCTCTGGGTGCGGATGACCTCGCGGGTCAGGGTGACCTCCAGCGGCGCGTTGGCCTCCTGGTGGAGGATGGTCAGTCGCAGCTGGGTGCCCGGCTCGCCGCGCATCAGGTTGACCGCCTCCTGCAGCGAGAGCCGATCGGTGGGGGTGTCGTCGATGCGCAGGATCCGGTCTCGGGAGCGCAGGCCGGCCCGGGAGGCCGGGGTATCGTCGATCGGCGTGATCACCGTCAGCTGGCCCTCTTCCATGCCGACCTCGATGCCCACGCCGCCGAACTCGCCCTGAGTGGATTCGCGCAGGCTCTCGAACTCCTCGCTGTCCAGGTAGGCGGAGTGGGGATCGAGCTCGCTGAGCATGCCGCGCATGGCGTTGCGCAGCAGGTCCTCGTCCTCGACCTCTTCCACGTAGGCGCGCTTGATGCGCTCGAACACCTCGGCGAAGGCCTGGATCTCGGCCACCGGCAGGTCATCGCCCGCCCCCGGCGTGCCTTGGGCGGCGGCGGGCAGCGGGGCGATGGCCAGCAGGGCGGTCGGCAGCAGCACCGACACCAGGCGGCGCGTCACTGTAGGCAGGGCGGCGGGACGTAGGGGCATGCAGACTCTCGCGGTTGCGTGGCGGGCGGCCCAGCATAGCTCGCGCCCCGGCGTCGATGGAATAGCCGGGGCGTGCGGCGACGCTCAGGGGCGGCTGGCGATCCAGCCCCGCGGGTCGATGGGCTGGCCGTTGCGACGCACCTCGAAGTAGAGTCCCGGCTGGCCCTGGCCGCCGCTGGCGCCCACGGCACCCAGGGTGTCGCCGCGGGCGACCGCGCTCCCCACGCCGGCGGAGAAGTGCTGCAGGTGGGCGTGCAGGGTCATCACCCCGTCGCCGTGATCGACGATCAGCAGGTTGCCGAAGCCGCGCATCCAGTCGGCGAAGACCACCCTGCCCGGATGCACGGCCGTGACCGGGATGCCCTCGGCGGCGCGGATTACCAGGCCGTTGAGGTGCACCCCCTCGCCGTTGCGAAAGGTCGAGGCGATGGCCCCCTGCACCGGCCAGGGCAGCGCGCCGCGGGTCTCGTCGATGGCGGTGGACGGGGGTGGGCGCTCGAGGCGGGCCAGCCGTTCCTGAACCTCGCGCAGGGTGCGCTCGGCGTGGGCGCGGTCCTGGGCGAGGGTCGCCAGCCGGGCCTGCTCGCTGGCGAAGCGTTCGTCCAATTTTGCCACCAGCGCGGCGCGCTCGGCGCTCTGCTCGGCCAGCGCGGCGCTGCGCTCGGCAAGCCTCGCCGTCACGGCCTCCAGGCGTTCGCCGCGCTCGGCCAGGGCCTGGCGCGTGTCGGCAAGCTCTCTCTCCAGGCGCTCGAGGCGGTCGAGGCGCTCGTGGCGGGCTCGGGCCAGGCGGTTGAGGTAGTGCTGGAGGCGGTCGAGCCGGGCCGGATCGTCCTGGTTGAGCAGCAGCTTGAGCTGGGGGGTGAGGCCCAGGCGATAGAAGGCCTCGAGCTGGACCTCGAGGGATTCGAGCTGCTCGCGCCGCTCGTCGGCCAGGCGCTCGCGCCGAGCCTCGAGATCGACGATCTCATCGTTCAGGGCGCGCCGCTCGGCCTGCAGGACGTCGAGGCGGCGATGGGTCTCGGCCAGCGCCGTCTCCACCTCGCGCAGCGCCTCGCTCGCCTCGTCGCGGGCCTGCCGGGTGGAGGAGAGTTCCCCGGAGGCGGCCAGGATCTCCTCGCCCAGGGCGTCGAGGCGCGCCTGGGCCTCGCGCTCGGAGGGGGCGGCGGCAAGCGACGAGGCCGGGCTCAGCATCAAGCCCAGCGTCAGGCCAAGGCCCAGCCCCAGGGCCAGGGCCAGGGCCAGGCCGCTCAGGCCCCTCGGCCGTCTCTGCATGGCGCGCCGCATCGCCATTCCCTGGTGTCCCGGACCCCGGCTCACTCGCCCTCGATCAGCACGCGTCCGGTCATCTCCTCCGGTACCGGCTGGTCCATCATGGTCAGCAGGGTCGGGGCGATGTCGCACAGCCGGCCATCGTCGAGCAGGCGCACCGGGCGCGGCCCGACGTAGATCAGCGGCACGTCGAAGGTGGTGTGGGCGGTCTGGGGCGCGCCGGTCTCAGGGTGGACCATCTGCTCGGCGTTGCCGTGATCGGCGGTCACCAGGCAGGCGCCGCCGACGCGCTGGATCGCCTCCACCACCCGGCCGACGCAGGCGTCCACCGCCTCGATGGCCTTGACGGCAGCGTCGAACTTGCCGGTGTGGCCGACCATGTCGCCGTTGGCGTAGTTGCAGACGATCAGGTCGTGCTGTCCGCCCTCGATCGCCTCCACCAGCCGGTCGGTGACCTCCACGGCGCTCATCTCGGGCTTCTCGTCGTAGGTCTTCACCTCCTGGGGGGAGGGCACCAGCACGCGGGTCTCGCCGCGGTACTCCTGTTCGCGCCCGCCGGAGAAGAAGAAGGTGACGTGGGCGTACTTCTCGGTCTCGGCGATGCGCAGCTGGGTAAGCCCCCGCGACTCCATTACCTCGCCCAGAGTATTGACGAGTTCGGCCGGCGGGAAGGCGGCCGGGGCCGGGATGTCGGCGGCGTACTGGGTCAGCATCACCAGGCCGTCGGCGGCAAGCCGGGGCCGTGCCCGGCGTGCGAAGCCCTCGAAGCCGTCCTCGACGAAGGCGCGGGTCAGCTCCCGGGCGCGGTCGGCGCGGAAGTTCATGAAGATGCCCGCATCGCCGTCGGCCAGGGTCACCGCGGCGCCGGCGGGGCGGATGCTGGTGGCGGTGACGAACTCGTCGGTCTCGCCGCGCGCGTAGGCCAGCTCGAGGCCCTGCTCGGCGCTCTCCGCCTCGAACTCTCCTGTGCCTTCGGTGATCAGGCGGTAGGCCTGCTCGACACGATCCCAGCGGTTGTCGCGGTCCATGGCGAAGTAGCGGCCGATGATCGAGGCCACGAAGCCGTGCTCGGCGCCCACCAATTCGGCGAGGCGCGCGTTGGTGCGCGCAAGCGAGGCCAGGGCGCTCTTCGGCGCCGTGTCGCGGCCATCGAGGAAGGCATGGACATGGATGTGCCGGGCGCCGCGACGTGCGGCAAGCTCGGCCATGGCCAGGATATGATCCTCATGGCTGTGCACGCCGCCGGGCGAGAGCAGGCCCAGCAGGTGCACGGCCTTGTCCGCGGCCACGGCGGCATCGATCGGTGCGGTCAGCGCCTCGATGGTGGCAAGCTCGCCCTCCTCGACGGCCTTGGTGATGCGCGTGAAGTCCTGATAGACGACGCGCCCGGCGCCCAGGTTCATGTGGCCGACCTCGGAGTTGCCCATCTGGCCATCCGGCAGGCCCACGTAGCGGCCATCGGTATGGATCAGGCTGTGCGGCTGTTCCTGCCACAGGCGATCCATCACCGGGGTGCGGGCGGCGAGGATGGCGTTGTCGGTGGACGACTCGTTGTGGCCGTAGCCGTCGAGGATGATCAGGGCTACTGGGCGCGGGGTACGGGGGTCGGTCATGGGGGAGGGCCTCGTGGTCGGGGTCGCGTCCGGCCGGCCTGCGTGGCGGCCAGGGTCGCGACTTGCATCTGCTTGCGGCATCATATCGCACGGCACCGTCGGACGTCATTTTGGCCGGCGCCCGAGCCGCGGCGCGCCGCGGCTTTGTGTATACTGGGCGCCGCCGCGACTGGCCGGCCCCGTTCACCGTGTACCCGATAAAGAGTTAGCCGAACCCATGATCGATCAGCTGTTCGAATTCGTGCAGAATCATCCCCTGCTGGTGGGGGCCTTCCTGGTGGTGTTGATTGCCTGGATCGCCTACGAGGCCCGCAACAGCAGCGCCGGCGGCGTGACCTCCAGCGAGGCCACCCAGCTGGTCAACCGCGAGGACGCCGTGGTGGTCGACCTTCGCGAGGCCAATGACTTCAAGGCGGGTCATATCGCCGGCGCGCGCCACATCCCGCAGAGCAAGCTCGACGAGCGCCTGCGCGAGCTCGAGAAGTTCAAGGGCAAGCCGATCATCGTGGCCTGCAAGCACGGCCAGAGCGCCGGCGTCGCCCAGGCCAAGCTCACCAAGGCGGGCTTCGAGCGCGTCTTGAAGCTCAAGGGCGGCATGGCCCAGTGGCAGGCGGATGGCCTGCCGGTTGTCAGGAAGTAGGCCCGATCGTCAAGAAGTAGGTGACGCCCCCCGTATTTCCCGGACCCGTTCACCCGATATTTTCACCGGATAAAGGACCTTTCCCATGGCGGAAGAGAACAACCAGAACGCCGGCGCCGATGGTCAGGCGTCGGGCCAGCAGGACAAGCCGCAGCTGCAGTTCGCCCTGCAGCGTATCTACGTCAAGGACCTCTCCTTCGAGGCGCCCAACTCGCCGGCGATCTTCCAGCAGCCGTTCAAGCCCAAGGTCGGCCTGGACCTGAACACCACTCATCAGCAGGTCGGTGAAGACCTCTATGAAGTGGTGATCAAGGTCACCGCTCAGGTCACCCACAGCGAGGAAGGCACCACCTCCTTCCTGGCCGAGATCGAGCAGGCCGGCCTGTTCCGCATCGGCGGCCTCGAGGGTCAGCAGCTCGACCACACCCTGGGCGCCTTCTGTCCCAACGTGCTGTTCCCCTATGCCCGCGAGTGCATCGACAGCCTGGTCAACCGCGGCGGTTTCCCGCCGCTGATGCTGGCGCCAGTCAACTTCGAGGCGATCTACGCCCAGAAGAAGAAGCGCGAGGCCGAGCAGGCCCAGGCCACCGGCGAGCAGGCGACCCAGTAAGCCGATGCCGATCCTCATGAGCGAGGGCCGCCCGTGAAGGCGCCGCGCATCCACGTCGCCGCCGACTTTATCGTTGGCGGCGACGTCGTTCTGCCCGAGGGGCCGGCCCGTCACGTGTCGCGGGTGCTGCGCCTGGGCGAGGGGGCCGCGCTGCGCCTCTTCGACGGCGCCGGCCTGGAGGCCCAGGCGGTGCTCGTCGAGGCCTCCCGCAAGCGGGTGGTGGCGCGCCTCGAGGCCGTCGAGCCGGGGCTCGGCGAGTCGCCGCTGAGGGTGCACCTCGGCCAGGCGATCTCCAAGGGGGATCGCATGGACTACGCCATCCAGAAGGCGGTCGAGCTCGGGGTGGCGGCCATCACTCCGCTCTACACCGAGCACGGCGACGTGCGGCTCAAGGGCGAGCGGGCGGCCAAGAAGCTCGCTCACTGGCAGGCCGTGGCCGCCAGCGCCTGCGAGCAGTGCGGCCGCGCGACCCTGCCCCCCGTGCACGCCCCGATGGGCCTCAGTGATTGGCTCGCCGCCCGCGACGAGGCGCTGCGTCTGGTGTTGCATCCCGGCACCTCAGGGGCCCTGGCCGAGGCCGAGGCCCCCGCTAGTGCCGCCGTGCTGATCGGCCCGGAGGGCGGGCTGGCCGAGGCCGAGGTCGAGGCCGCCCGGGGGGCCGGCTTTGCCCCGCTCTCCCTCGGGCCGCGCGTGCTGCGCACCGAGACCGCGCCAGTGGTGGCGCTATCGTTGCTTCAGGCCCGCTTCGGCGATCTCTGAGCCTCGCGCTCGGCTATCCTCTCTCGCTAGCTCCCCACGCTTTCCAGCTCCCTACTCTTTACTGGACGCCCGCCATGCCCGATTCTCGAGACCGCCGTTCGCCGCGCTCCTCCGCCCCGCGTCCCGCCGCGCCGCGCCACCACCGCGCGCCCCGGGCCGCCGTCGGCGAGGTGGCCTACCTCGAGGTGGTGACCGTCAACGAGACCGGCGCCTTCCTCGACTGGGGCCATCCCCGTGACCTGCTGCTGCCCTACGGCGAGCAGCGCTTCCGCCCCAGCGTGGGCCGGCGCGTGCTGGTGATGATCTACGAGGATCAGCAGGGCCGGCCGGTCGCCTCCCAGCGTCTCGACCGCTTGCTGGCCGATGAGGCCGAGGGCCTGGCGGCGGGCGACGAGGTGGCGCTGGTGATCGCCGATCAGACCGATCTGGGCTACAAGGTGGCGGTGAACCACCGCTTCTGGGGCCTGCTCTACCGTGACGACGTGAATCGGCCGCTGCGCCGCGGCCAGAAGCTCACCGGCTATGTGAAGCGCCGGCGCGACGATGGCCGCCTGGACCTGTCGCTGCTGCCGCCGGGGTCGGCGCGCCTCGACGTGGTCGGCGAGCAGGTGCTCAAGGCGCTTCGCGAGAGCGGCGGCTACCTGCCGCTGGGCGATGCCTCCTCGGCCCCGGAGATCAAGGCGCGGCTGGGAGTAAGCAAGAACGCCTTCAAGCAGGCCATCGGGCGGCTCTACAAGCAGCGGCGGATCCTCCTGGAGCCCACCGGTATCCGGCTGGCGCCAAGCAAGGAGTAGCCAAGTGGTCCTGCGCGAATAGCGAGAGGCGCCGGGGGCAGGCTGAAGGGGAGGCCCGAGGACCGGGGGTGAGGAGCGCCGTACCGACAGCCAGGGCAACCGTAGTTGGATCTGACGAGGGGCGCCGGGGCCAGGCCGAAGAGGAGGTCCGATGCCAGGGATGGCATCGGTAGCGCCCAGGGAGGGGTTCACAGCGCCTCCTCGATGGTCCGGCACCCCGGGGCCTGTCGCCGAATCAGCCCCGAGCGGTACTGCACCGCGCACGCCGCAGCGCCCTCCCAGCTTGGTGCGTCGCTGGCCGCTGCGGCATACTGAGCGCATTCACTCCCCGACCGGAAACACGACGCCATGAGCGAACGCGCGCTGAAGATCGGCGTGGTGATGGACCCCATCGCCGATCTCACCTATAAGAAGGACACCAGCCTGGCCATGCTGTGGGCCGCCCAGGATCGTGGCTGGTCGCTGTATTACCTGGAGCAGGAGGACCTGTTCCTGCGCGAGGGGCGCGCCTTCGCTCGGATGCGCAGCCTCCAGGCGCATCGCGACCCCGCCCACTGGTTCGACCTGGGCGAGCCGGAGGTGGGGCCCCTGGCCGAGCTCGACGTCATCCTGATGCGCAAGGATCCGCCGGTCGACGGCCACTTCCTCAACGCCGTCTACCTGCTGGGCTTCGCCGAGCGCGAGGGCGTGCTGGTGGTCAACCCCACCCAGGCGCTGCTGGAGTGCAACGAGAAGCTCTTCGCCCAGCAGTTCCCCCAGTGCTGCACGCCGACCGTGGTCTCCTGTGACGAGGCCGTGCTGCGCGCCTTTCACGCCGAGCACGGCGACGTGATCTTCAAGCCGCTGGACGGCATGGGCGGCAGCGGGATCTTCCACGTGCTCCCCGAGGGCCGCAATATTGGCGCCATCATCGAGATGCTCAGCGAGCGCGGCCAGCGCCAGATCATGGCCCAGCGCTACATCCCCGAGATCAAGGACGGCGACACCCGCATCCTGCTGGTGGACGGCGAGCCGGTGCCTTACGGCCTCGCCCGGGTGCCCATGGCCGGTGAGACCCGCGGCAACCTGGCCGCCGGCGGCACCGGCGTCAGCCGCGAGCTCACCGCCCGCGACCATTGGCTGATCGAGCAGGTGCAGCCGGTGATCCGCGAGAAGGGGCTGATGTTCGTCGGCCTCGACGTGATCGGCGACTACATCACCGAGATCAACGTCACGAGCCCCACCTGCGTGCGCGAGATCGACGACCAGCGCGGCACCGACATCGCCGGCCTGCTGATGGACGCCATCGAGCGGCGCCTCGGCGCGCGGGGCTGACCCGGGAGGCCGGCGACCATGTCCAGCACCCTCAGCGATCCGATCCAGTATGCGCCGGTGACCCGGCCGCATCGGCACTGGCTGGCCTGGGCGCTGGCGCTGCTGCTGCATCTGGTGGTGATCGGGGTGGTGGCGAGCCGTCAGTTCGCCCCGGCCCCCGTGGAGCGGACCAGCGTCGACGTGGTGCTGGTGAGTCGCCCGGCCCAGGCCGCCGTGGAGGCCGAGGCGATCGCCGAGGCCGATCAGCGCGCCGCCGGATCGCCCCAGGCGCAGGCGCCGGCCGAGGCTCGCGCCGCGCCCAGGGAGGCGCTGCCCGAGCGGCAGGCCGCCGAGCCCGAGGTGGATCCGGCCACGCCGGCCGCACCCCAGCAGGTCGAGGCCCCCGAGCCCGAGCCCGAGCGCGTCAGCGAGGCGCCGGCCGCCGAGGCCTCCCGCGAGGCGGCGTCGCCCCCCGAGCCGCGCGACAGCGCCCCCCAGTCGGCCGAGACCTCGGCCCCGCCCGCCGCCGCGGCTCCGTCGGCCTCGGGGCGCGACCTGCTCGCCCAGGCCACCGCCAGCATTCGCGACCAGGGGCTGTCGCCCGAGTACGCCGGCGAGCAGCCGGGCGAGGGGCGCCCGGCCGCCCAGCAGGCCGCCGAGGCGCGCTACATCGACGACTGGACCCGCCGGGTCGAGGACTACGGCAACCGCGTGCATCCGGCGCCGCGCGAGCTGGCCGGCCAGCTGCGCATCCGGGTGGTCGTCGGCCGCGACGGTCAGGTTCGCCAGGCAGAGGTGATACAATCCTCGGGACACGCCGAACTCGACCAGGCGGCCCTGGACACGGTGCACGGTGCCGCCCCCTACCGGCCCTTCGACCGGGGCATGGGCAACCTGGACAGCCTGTCCATTACGCGGGTCTGGCGATTCGGCCAAGGCAATCATTACGGCGTGCAATAGGTCCGCCGGGGAGTCTCATGCAATCCGTGCAACACTTCGGCTTGAAACACCACTTCCTGCTGGCGATGCCGCACCTGGAAGACCCCAATTTCGCCGGCAGCCTCAGCTATCTCTGCGACCATGACGAGAACGGCACCATGGGCGTGATCGTCAATCGGCCCCTGGAGCTGACCCTCGACGCCCTGTTCGAGCAGCTGGAGCTGGGCGGCGACGAGAGCCCCCATCGTCAGGCGCCGGTCTACTACGGCGGCCCGACCCACAAGGATCGCGGCTTCATCCTGCACCGCGGCGATAGCGACGCCTGGGACTCCAGCATCCAGGTCGCCGACGACATCGCTCTGACCACCTCCATGGATATCCTCCAGGCGTTGGCGGACGGCAAGGGGCCCGAGCAGTTCCTGGTCTGCCTGGGCTGCGCCGGCTGGGAGGCGGGCCAGCTCGAGGACGAGCTCAAGGAGAACGCCTGGCTGACCGTCGAGGGGCAGGCCGAGATCCTCTTCTCGGTGCCGCCGGAGCAGCGCCTGGGCGCCGCCGCGGGGATCCTCGGCATCGACCTGAACCTGATGACCCGCGAGGCGGGGCACTCCTGATGGCGGGGACGACCTGATGGCCGACGCCGGCTCGCGCCTGATCCTGGCCTTCGACTTCGGCACCCGGCGCATCGGCGTGGCGGTGGGCAACGAGCTGCTCGGCAGTGCCCGGGAGCTTGCGCCGCTGCCGGCCCGCGACGGCATCCCCGACTGGGCCGAGGTGGCTCGCCTGGTGGACGAGTGGCGCCCGGACCTGTTCGTGGTGGGGCTGCCGCTCAACATGGACGACAGCGAGTCGGTCATGAGCACCCGGGCGCGCAAGTTCGGCAAGCGCCTCTACGGCCGCTTCGGCGTGCCCTGCGAGATGGTCGACGAGCGCGGCTCTACCCGCGAGGCCAAGGCGATCGCCCGAGAGGTCGGCCACGGTGGCAACTATCGGAAGGAGAGCGTCGACGGCATCGCCGCGGTGCTGATCCTGGAGGGCTGGTTCGCCCGGCGCGAGGGGCTGCCGCGGCGCTGAGGCCGGGCGATCAGGCCGGGCGGGGGCCGCCGTCGGTGTACTTCCTGGCGAAGTCGCCCACCGTGAGGCAGGTGAACTTCTCGATGAAGAACGCCAGAGTCGCCGGGCAGCGGAAGCGCTCCTCGAAGGCCTCCACGCTCCCTTCCCGCTCGCGCTCGACACTGGCCAGGTAGGTATCACCGGCCTTGCGGAGCCTGACGGTCGCCTGGCTGTCCTGGGCCTGTTTCTCGACCTCCAGCTCGCGCTGCTCCTCGAGCAGTTTTCCCAGCACCTCGCCCCCCTCGAGCTCCTCCGGTGAGGCCCAGAGGGGCTGGTCTCGGTCGCCGTAGCGATATAGGAAGATCATCGGCAGCACCGAGAAGATGGCCGTGGTGAGGGTCCAGGTCAGCGCCGCGCCGGAGAGGTCCGCCGTGAAAACCGCGAGCAGCTGCACGACGAGGCCCAGGGCCAGCAGCCCCGCCAGGGGGCGCCACATCCGCGGGTTCATCAAGCCCCTGTCCAGGAAATACCCCCATAGGCCGATCACCACGATCGCCCCCACGCCCAGCTGGAGCATGGCGGTAAGCGACCCGCCACCCATCAGCAGGGCGATGACGCCGATCAGGATCAGCAGGGTGTAGAAGCCACACAGCAATAGGTACGCACGCTTCAGGTTCATCGATGTTGCGCCTCCAGGCCTGGTCGCCATGCGCGGCGACGCCGATCGTCAACCCCAGCATAGGCGATCGGTCGTGAGCTGCAGGTCGTTCAGAAGGCGGTGTCGTCGACGCCCACGGTCGGGGGCACGAACCAGGGCACGTCGCGCAGGTCGCGCTCGATGTGCGCCTCGACCTGGAGCAGGGTGGCGAAGATCGCCATGCGCACCGGGATGCCGTTGTCGGTCTGGCGGAAGATCGCCAGGCGCGGGTCGCCGTTGAGGTCGACGTCGAGGTCGTTGGCCTCGGGGCGGCTGTCCCGGGGCAGCGGGTGCATGACGATGGTGGAGGCGTTGCAGCGGCTGTCGAGGAAGGCGCGGTCGACGGTGAAGTCGCGGGAGAGGTTGAAGCCCTCGCTCATCTCGGCGGTGAAGCGCTCCTTCTGGATGCGCGTGGTGTAGACCACGTCGACATCGGAGAAGTCGCCGGCCAGGCTCTCGCGGACCTCCACGGCGAGCCCCTGGCGGCTGACGCGCTCGATCAGGTGGTGGGGCATCTCGAGCCCGGGCGGCGCCACCAGGGTGATGCGCATCGGCGCATAGCGCGCCAGCAGCCGGATCAGCGAGTGCACGGTGCGCCCGTACTTGAGATCGCCGGTCATCAGCACGTGGGCATCCTTGAGTGCCTTGCCCTGCTGGGTGAACTCCTTGTCGATGGTGTAGAAGTCCAGCAGCGCCTGGCTCGGGTGCTCGCCGGGGCCGTCGCCGGCGTTGATCACCGGCACGTGGGTGGCGGCGGCGAACTCCGCCACCGAGCCCTGGTCGGGGTGGCGCATCACGATGGCGTCGCAGTAGCCGCTCATCACCCGGCTGGTGTCGTAGAGCGACTCGCCCTTGGCCATGGACGAGAAGGTGAAGCCGGTGGTGTCGCAGACGCTGCCGCCGAGCCGCGAGAAGGCGGTGTGGAAGCTGACGCGGGTGCGGGTGCTGGCCTCGAAGAAGAGGTTGCCGAGCACCGCGCCCTCCAGTACCCGGGTGACCTTGCGCCGCTGGGCGACGGGTTCCAGGCGCGCGGCGACGCGCATCAGGTGGTCGATCTCGTCGCGGGACAGGGAGTCGATGGAGAGCAGGTGGGACATCACGGCGGCCTCGGCAGGGGGAACGGGCGCTAGTGTAACGCCGTGCGGGCACGGCTTCAGCCTTGGGCATCGCGTCGGCGAGCCGTTGATCATCTGTCGGTCGCGCAGGGGGCGGGTCAGGCCGCGGTGATTTAGGCTGAGGGTATGCCATATTTCAATCTGCACTTATGGAATCTTCTCTCATGTCCGCCCTGTCGCTGCGTTACGCCCTGCTGGACGTCTTCACTGAGACGCCCCTGACCGGCAACCCCCTGGCCGTCTTTCCCGGCGCGGAGGACCTGAAAGCGACGACGATGCAGGCCATCGCCCGCGAGCTGAACCTCTCCGAGACGATATTCGTGGGGCGACAGGGCGACGATAGGCGTTTCTCGGTGAGAATCTTCACTCCCCATCGCGAGCTGCCGTTTGCCGGCCATCCCGTGGTGGGCACGGCCCACTGGCTGGCCGCTCGGGGGCGCGTCGATCGTGCGCGGCCGCTGATACTGGAGGCGCCGGCGGGCGCCCTGAGGGTGCGCTTCGAGGACGACCTGGCGTATTTCACGACCGCGGCGCCGGCCGAGCTGGCGGCAAGCTCGCTGGAGAGAAGTGACGCCGCGACGCTCTTCGGACTCGAGGCCCAGGAGATCATCGCCGACCCGGTGCTGGCCTCCTGTGGCCTGCCGTACCACCTGGTGCCTCTGGCCTCCCGGGAGGCCCTGTCACGGGCGGCACCGGCCGCCTCGCCCTGGGCGCGGCACGTCTCGCCGAGCGGGGTCGAGCAGGTCTATGTGTACGTCGAGCATGAGGGGAAGATCTCGGCGCGCATGTTCACGGCCGGGCCTGGCGGGCTGTATGAGGATCCGGCCACGGGCAGCGCGGCCGCGGCGCTGGCCGGCCACCTCCATGCTCGCCAGGCCTCGACCGCTCGCCACTGGCGGATTCATCAGGGGGCGGACATGGGGCGATCCAGCGAGATCCTGGTTCGACCACGGCCCGATGATCAGGGCCGGGTAAGGATCGAGGTCGGTGGCCGTGCGGTGATCGTCGGTGAAGGGGTGCTCTATCCGGGTGGCTGAGCCGCGGCGCGACGTGAGTCGGCACCTTCCAGGCCCCTGAACGCGCACGCCCGGCCGAAGCCGGGCGTGCGTGGTGTCGGGGCGCGAGGCGGCTACCAGGCCTCCGGTACCCGCCCGCCCAGTCGCGCGGTGATCTCGGCGGCGGTCTCGCGGACCAGCTGGCCGAGCTCGAGCAGCCTTTCCTCGGGAATCCGCGCCACTGGGCCGGAGACGGAAATGGCGGCCAGCGGGATGCCGTGCTCGTCGTGGATGCAGGCGGCCACGCAGTGCAGGCCGATGGCGTGCTCCTCACGGTCGCAGGCGAAGCCCTGGTGGCGGATCTCGGTCATGCCCTCGCGCAGCGATTCGGGCGTGTGGAGGGTGTTTTCGGTGACCCGCGCCAGGCCCCGCTCGTCGAGGATGCGCTCGAGTTCGTCCTCGGGCAGCCAGGCCATCAGGGCCTTGCCCACGCCGGAGGCGTGCAGCGGCGCCCGGGAGCCGAGCCGGGTGATCATGCGCATCATCTGCGGCGATTCGCTCTGGGCCAGGAATACCGCCGTGCCGTCGTCGCGAACGCCGAGATTGGCGGTCTCGCCGGTCAGCGCCGTGAGGCGGCGCAGGAAGGGCCGGCTGGTGCCGAGGAAGTCGCGGGCCTCGAGGAAGCTGTTGCCGATGCGGAAGGTCTTGACGTCGATCTTCCAGACGCCGAGCTCGCTGTCCTGGGTGACGAACCCCTGACTCTGCAGCGCCTGCAGCAGCCGGTGGGTGGTGGAGGGGGCGAAATCCGCCTCCTCGGCCAGCTCCGACAGGGCCAGGCCGCCGGGGCTCGCCGCCAGGCGCTCGAGCAGGTTGAGCCCGCGCACCAGCGACTGGCTGTGGCCGCTGGTGCTCTTGCCTGAACCGGCGGGACGTCCCGCCGTCCTGCGCTTGCCTTCGCTCACCCGATCTCTCCTGTTACATGCTTTAACGGCCTAGGATACCGAGTCGGCGGGGCGATGTCGCGCTTCGGAAATGGTTTCCAACCTCTCTCGTCGCCGGCGGTGAGGCCGTGGTTTCAGCGGTGTCGCCAGCGGGGCGGACGCTTCTCGATGAAGGCGTCGATCCCTTCGCCGGCATCCTCGGCCATCATGTTGCGGGCCATCACCTCGCCGGAATAGGCGTATGCCTCGTCCAGCGGCAGGGCGAGCTGACGATGGAACATCGCCTTGCCGGTACGCACCGCCACGGCGCTCTTGGCGCAGATGCTGGCGGTGAGCTCGCCGAGCGCCTCGTCGAGGGCCTCATCGTCGGCCACCCGGTTGATCAGGCCCCAGTCGCGGGCCTGGTCGGCATCGATGAACTCCCCGGTGAAGAGCATCTCCAGGGCCCGTTTGCGGCCGATGTTGCGGGAGAGAGCCACCGCCGGGGTGGAGCAGAACAGCCCGGCATTGATGCCCGAGACGGCGAAGCGTGCCGAGCGTGCGGCGACGGCCAGGTCGCAGCTGGCCACCAGCTGGCAGCCCGCCGCGGTGGCGATGCCCTGTACCCGGGCGATCACCGGTACCGGCAGGGCGACGATCGCCTGCATCAGCGCGCTGCAGCGGGTGAAGAGTCGTTGGTAATACGCCTCGTCGGGGGAGGCGCGCATCTGCTTGAGATCGTGACCGGCACAGAAGGCGCGTCCCCGAGCGGCGATGACCACGCAGCGCACCTCGGCGTCGTCGGCCAGGGCTCCGATGGCCTCGGCCAGCGCCTCGAGCATCTCCTCGGAGAGGGCGTTGAAGCGCTTCGGCCGGTTCAGGGTGAGGGTGGTCACGCCGTCGGCATCGTGGCGCAGCACCGGGGCATCGTCCTCGTCTCGCATCGTCGCACTCCTCGGGGGCAAAGCCCTCAGCCTAACGTTCGACGAGCCGCTCGGGTGCGGCCTACGACCAAAGGCGTCCTCGTCGATGACCGCCCCGGGCGGGGCGGTCGTTGGCAAGCGACGCCTCAGACGTCGTCGCGGAAGTGCTGCTCGTGCCTGGGCAGTACCAGATTGAGGACGATGGCGGCGATGGCGCCCGGAATCAGGCCGGATTCGATGATCGCCTGGACGTTCTCGGAGAGGCCGGCGTAGAGGCCCTCCTGGGCCGGCAGGCCGATGGCCGCGGACAGCGAGACGCCGATGATCACCATGTTGCGCTTGTTGAAGTCGATATGGGACAGCATCTTGATGCCGGCGCTGGCGATCATGCCGAACATGATCAGTACCGCCCCGCCCAGCACGGCATTGGGAATGCTCGAGATCACTCCGCCCAGCTTCGGCAGCAGGCCGGCGAGCACCAGGAAACCGCCGCCGATGGCCACCACGAAGCGGCTGACCACCCCGGTCAGGGCCACCATGCCGACGTTCTGGCTGAAGCTGATTTGCGGGAAGGCGTTGAAGATGGCGGCGAAGACGCTGGCCAGGCCGTCGGCCATCACGCCGCCGGAGAGCTCCCGGGGGGTCGGCTCGCGATCCATGCCGCCGGCGGTGGTGCCGACGATGTCGCCGATCGACTCGGCGCAGGTCACGACCGCCAGCAGTACCACCGGGATGATCGCGGCCAGGTGGAACTCCAGGCCGATGGCCAGCGGCGTGGGCAGCGAGAGCCAGCCGGCGGAGGCGATCTGGCCGAAGTCCACCAGGCCGAAGGCCATGGCGGTCACGTAGCCCACGATCAGGCCCGCCAGGGGCGCGGTCTCGGACCAGATGCCGCGGCCGAACTGGTGCAGGCCGAGGGTGACCACCAGCACCAGGGCGGCCAGCAGCACGTTGTGCAGGGCGCCGAAGTCCTCGGCGCCGAAGCCGCCGCCGGCGTAGGCGAAGCCCACCGGCATCAGCAGGGTGCCGAGCATGATCACGAAGGTGCCCGTGACCACCGGTGGGAAGAGGAAACGCACCCAGGGCAGGAAGAGCCCCACCAGGGCCATGGCGATGCCGCCGCACAGCGCCGCGCCCAGCGCGGCCGGCAGGCCCATGCCCACGGCGATGGGGATCAGCACCGGCACGAAGCCGAAGCTGGTGCCCATGACGATGGGCAGGCGCGCCCCGATCGGCCCGAGCCCCAGCGACTGCACCAGGGTGGCGATCCCGGCCACGAACATCGCGGCCTGGATCATGAAGGCCGTCTGGTCCGCCGGCAGGTCGGCGGCGCCGGCGATGATGATGGGCACGGTGACGTTGCCGACGAACATCGCCAGCACGTGCTGCAGCCCTAGCGGGATGGCCCGGCGGAGCGGCGGCATGGCGTCGACGTCGTGGGTACTGCGGACCTTGTGGCTCTCGGTGGCGCTATCGGGTGTCGCCATGGGGCGTCTCCTGTTGTCGTTGTTGGAAACCCGTGGGATGGCCTAGCCGGCGCGTCGCAGCGCGCGGGCGGCCTGGTCGTGTCGGGCCAGCAGGGCGTCGAGATCGACGCCCACCGGCCGGCCGTTGGTGACCCGCCACTGCCCGGCGACCATGACCCGGTCGGCCCGATGGGCACCGCACAGCAGCAGGGCGGCGATGGGGTTCTCCGCGCCGGAGAAGCGCGGCTCGTCGAGGCGAAACAGCGCCAGGTCGGCCTGCTGGCCGGCCTCGAGGCCGCCGATATCGTCGCGGCCGAGGCAGGCGGCGGAGCCGCGGGTGGCCCAGCGAATCACATCGTCGTGGGTCACGCGACTCGGCGCGTAGCGCAGCCGACCGAGCAGCAGCGCCTGGCGCATCTCCTCGGCGAGGTTGGAGTGATCGTTGGAGGCGGAGCCGTCCACGGCGAGGCCCACCGGGCAGCCGGCGGCCTCCAGCTCCAGGGTGCGGCACATTCCCGAGCCCAGCACCATGTTCGACGACGGACAGTGGGCGATGCCGGTGCCAGCCTCGCCGAGGCGGGCCACCTCGTCATCGTTGAAGTGGATGCCGTGGGCCAGCCAGGTCCGATCGGAGAGCCAGCCGGTGGCTTCCAGGTAGTCCAGCGGGCGCATGCCGAACAGCCGCTCGCAGTAGGCGGTCTCGTCGGCGGTCTCGGCCAGGTGGGTGTGCAGGCGCACGTCCCGGGCCTCGGCCAGGCGGGCGCTCTCCTGCATCAGCTCGCGGCTCACCGAGAACGGCGAGCAGGGCGCCAGGGCGATGGTGGTCATGGCGCCGTCGCCGCGCTGGTGATGGGCGTCGATCAGCCGCGCGCTCTCGTCGAGGATGGTGCGCTCGTCCTGCACCACCGACTGGGGCGGCAGGCCGCCGTCGTCGCGGCCCACGCTCATCGAGCCGCGGGTCAGGGCGGCGCGCACGCCGAGCCGTCGGGCGGTCTCCACCTGGACGTCGATGGCCTGGGCCAGCGCGCCGGAGAAGACGTAGTGGTGGTCGGCCACGGTGGTGCACCCCGACAGCAGCAGCTCCACCATGGCCAGCTCGCTGGCCGTCGCCAGCTGGTCCTCGGTGAGGTTCGCCCAGACGTCGTAGAGGGTGGTCAGCCAGGGGAAGAGCGCCTTGTTCAACGCCGGGGAGTAGGCGCGGGTCAGGGTCTGGTAGAAGTGGTGATGGGTGTTGACCAGGCCCGGCAGCAGCACGTGATCCGAGGCGTCGAAGGTCGCGTCGATCGGCGTCTCGGGCGTGGCGCCTGCCCGGACCGCCTCGACGATGCGGGCGTCGCGGATCACCACGCCGTCGGCGGCTCGAGGATCGCTGCAGGCACGGGGGTGTCGGATCCAGAGGGTCTGTGAGGTCGGGGCCATGTTGTCCTCCCGGGGATCCGCCGGCGGCGGATCCCTGTCGTGGACAAAGGGTTACCCAAGTCTCGTCAGGAACTGGAGCCTTGGTTCAGGTGCCTTTGTGGTGGTGTGTACGATGCCTTGCCTTAATTGGCTCAAGCGTTGTGTACAAGATGATAAGGGAGTGCGCCAGTGTCAAGACGGGCGCTCAACGCTGCCTGCCGGGGCCCAAGGCGCGCGTCGTCGCTCAAGGTTGTCGCCAAAAAAACCGCCGCGTCGATGACGCGGCGGCGCTGGTGTAGTCGGGGCCTCGAGGTGGGTCTCAGCCCTCGAAGCTGGACTCGGAGTAGAGTACCCGCACGCGCTTGGTGTGGCTCACCTGGCTCAGGGCGTCCAGGGCCTGGGCGCCGTAGTCGTGGTCGACGTCGATGACCACGTAGCCGATGCGCTCGTTGGTCTGCAGGTACTGACCGAGGATGTTGATGCCGTTCTCGGAGAGCACGCGGTTGATCTCGGAGAGCACCCCGGGCACGTTGTCGTGAATGTGCAGCAGGCGGTGCTTGCCCGGGTGGGCCGGCAGGGCGACCTCGGGGAAGTTGACCGAGCTGACGGTGGTGCCGTTGTCGGAGTAGGTCACCAGCTTCTCGGAGACCTCGATGCCGATGTTCTCCTGGGCCTCGAGGGTCGAGCCGCCGATGTGCGGGGTAAGAATGACGTTGGCCAGGCCGCGCAGCGGGCTGACGAACTCCTCCTCGTTGCCCTTGGGCTCTACCGGGAAGACGTCGATGGCCGCACCGGCGAGGCGATCGGCCTCGAGCGCCGCGGCCAGCGCCTCGATCACCACCACGCTGCCGCGGGAGGCGTTGATCAGGATGCTGCCCGGCTTCATCAGGGCGATCTCGGCCTCGCCGATCATCCAGCGGGTGGAGGCGAGGTCCGGCACGTGCAGGCTGACCACGTCGGCGCGCGCCAGCAGCTCCTCGAGGCTGCCCACCTGGCGGGCGTTGCCCATGGCCAGCTTGGTCACCACGTCGTAGTAGATGACGTCGAAGCCCAGCGACTCGGAGAGCACCGAGAGCTGCGAGCCGATGCTGCCGTAGCCGATGATCCCCAGGGTCTTGCCGCGCGCCTCGTGGGAGCTCTTGGCCGACTTCAGCCAGCCGCCCTGGTGGGCGCGGTAACTCTTCTCGGGGATGCCGCGCAGCAGCATGATCGCCTCGGCCAGCACCAGCTCGGCCACCGAGCGGGTGTTGGAGAAGGGGGCGTTGAACACCGGGATGCCGCGAGCCAGGGCGGCGTCGAGGTCGACCTGGTTGGTGCCGATGCAGAAACAGCCCACCGCCACCAGCTTATCGGCGGCCTCGAAGACGCGCTCGTTGAGCTGGGTCCGCGAGCGAAGGCCGATGAAGTGGACGTCGCGGATCTTCTCGATCAGCGTGGCTTCGTCCAGCGAGGTCGGCAGGTGTTCGATGTTGGTGTAACCGGCATTGAGAAGATTGTCCACCGCACTCTGGTGGACGCCCTCGAGCAGCAGGATCTTGATCTTGCTCTTGTCCAGGGACGTTTTGGCCATGGTCGATTCAACCCCTTCGTCGGCGCGCGCCGCATGCATGTGTCATGAAGATGCTGATGAGCCTGGAACCGGCCGGCCGCACTTCGCCCGGGGCAAGACAGGCTCGAAACAGGGCCGATATCGTACCACAGCCGGCATGAGCCAGGATGAAAATGCTGTGGTCCTGAATGAGCCCCCTGCATGTTGGAACCCCGTTGGCCGGGGCAGACGACCCCCCCGGGAGTGCGTGTATACTGTCGGTCCAAGGATCATCCACCGGCGAGTAGAGGCGATGGCGGAACACCATAGTCAAGGCAGGGACGGGGCCGGCGACGAGACGGCGCCGGCCGACTTCGCCGCCACCGTCGAGCGGCTCGAGCAGCTCGTCGAGCGGCTGGAGTCCGGCGAGCTGTCGCTGGAGGGGTCGCTCGCGGCCTTCGAGCAGGGCGTGAGCCTGACCCGCGATGCCCAGCGGCGGCTCGACGAGGCCGAGCTTCGGGTGCGCACCCTCACCGAGGGCGAGGCCGGTGGCGTCGACCTGCAGCCCTTCGCGGCCCCGCCAGCGGAGGACGACGGTGAGCGCTGACGAACTGGTGGCCAGGCTAGCCGCGGACCGCGCCCGGGTCGATGCCCGCCTCGAGTCGCTGTTCACCGAGCGGGCGGCGCCCTCGCCGCGCCTGGAGGCGGCGATGCGCCATGCCCTGCTGGTGGGCGGCAAGCGCCTGCGGCCGGTGCTGGTCTACACGGCCGGCCGCGCCCTGGGCGCCGCCGAGGACGACCTGGATGCCCCGGCCATGGCGCTGGAGTTGATCCACGCCTACTCGCTGGTGCACGACGATCTGCCGGCGATGGATGACGACGACCTGCGCCGCGGCCAGCCCACGGTGCATCGCGCCTATGATGAGGCCACCGCGATACTGGCCGGCGACGCCCTCCAGGCGCTGGCCTTCGAGGTGCTGGCGGCAAGCGAGCATCCGCGGGTCGGCGCCCTGATCGCCGGCCTGGCGCGGGCCGCCGGGCGTGACGGCATGGTGGCCGGCCAGGCGCTGGACCTGGCCGCGGTGGGCGGGCATCCCCAAGTGGCCGCGCTGGCGGCCATGCACGGCCACAAGACCGGCGCCCTGATTCGCGTGGCGGTGCGCCTCGGCGGGCTGGTCGCGGTCGACGAGACGGACCCGCGGCTGGTCGCCCTGGATGCCTATGCCGATGCCATCGGCCTGGCCTTCCAGATCCACGACGACGTGCTGGACGTGACCGGCGACACCGCCACCCTCGGCAAGACCTCCGGGGCCGATGCCGCCCGCGCCAAGCCGACCTACCCGAGCCTGCTGGGGCTCGAGGGCGCTCGCCGCCGGGCCCTCGACCTGGTCGAGACGGGCGTGGCGGCCCTGGCGCCGCTGGGCGAGGACGCCGCGCCCCTGGCCGACCTGGCCCGCTACATGATCGAGCGTGACCACTGACACCACAGGCCCCACATGAAGCTGTTCGATGACATTCCCGTCGAGCGTCCGGCCACGCCGCTGCTCGATACCCTGGAGGCGCCGGCCGCACTGCGCGCCATGAACGCCGGCCAGCTGGCGCAGGTGGCCGACGAATTGCGCGCCTACCTGCTCTACAGCGTGGGCGTCTCCGGCGGCCACTTCGGCGCGGGCCTCGGCGTGGTGGAGCTCACCGTGGCCCTGCACCAGGCCCTGGAGACGCCCCACGACCGCCTGGTCTGGGACGTGGGCCACCAGGCCTACCCTCACAAGATCCTCACCGGCCGCCGCGAGGCGATGACCGGCATTCGCGAGTACGGCGGCCTGGCCGCCTTTCCGCGGCGGGCCGAGTCGGAGTTCGATACCTTCGGCGTCGGCCACTCCAGCACCTCGATCTCGGCGGCGCTGGGCATGGCGCTGGCCGCCCGCACCCGCGGCGAGTCGCGCCGGGTCTGCGCGGTGATCGGCGACGGCGCCCTGACCGCGGGCATGGCCTTCGAGGCCCTGGCCCACGCCGGCCACGTCGACGCCAACCTGCTGGTGGTGCTCAACGACAACGAGATGTCGATCTCCGAGAACGTCGGCGGCATGGCCAGCTACCTGGCGCGCATCCTCACCAGCAAGCCCTATACCAGCATGCGCGAGGGCGGCAAGAAGGTGCTCTCTCATCTGCCCGGCGCCCTGGAGCTGGCGCGGCGCACCGAGGAGCACATGAAGGGCATGATCAGCCCCGCCACGCTCTTCGAGGAGCTGGGCTTCAACTATATCGGGCCCATCGACGGCCATGACCTGCCACTGCTGGTGGATACCCTGCGCAACATGCGCGACCTGGACGGGCCGCAGTTCCTCCACGTGAAGACGCGCAAGGGCAAGGGCTTCCTGCCCGCCGAGGCCGATCCCATCGGCTATCACGCCATCACCAAGCTCGAGAAGAGCGAGCCGGGCAAGGGCGAGACACCCCCGCCGTTCAAGCCGGCCGGCCAGGCCTCGAGCCTCAAGCAGAAGTACTGCCGGGTCTTTGGCGACTGGATCTGCGACATGGCGGCGGCGGACGAGCGGCTGATCGGCATCACCCCGGCGATGCGCGAGGGCTCCGATCTGGTGCGCTTCTCGAAGGAGTATCCCGAGCGCTATTTCGACGTGGCCATCGCCGAGCAGCACGCGGTGACCCTGGCCGCGGGCCTGGCCTGCGAGGCGATGAAGCCGGTGGTGGCGATCTACTCCACCTTCCTGCAGCGCGGTTACGACCAGCTGATCCACGACGTGGCGGTGCAGGAGCTCGACGTCACCTTCGCCATCGATCGCGCCGGCCTGGTCGGCGAGGACGGGCCGACCCACCACGGCAGCCTGGATCTTTCCTATCTGCGCTGCATCCCGGGGCTGGTGGTGCTGGCGCCGGCCGACGAGGCCGAGTGTCGGGCCATGCTCAGCGCCGCCTACCAGCATCCCGGCCCGGCGGCGGTGCGCTATCCCCGCGGCACCGGCCCGGGTGTGGCGACTCCCGATCACCTCGAGCCCCTCGAAATCGGCCGGGCCGAGTGGCGGCGGCGCGGCACGGAGCGGGTCGCGCTGCTGGCCTTCGGCAGCCTCAACGGCCCGGCGGCCGAGGTGGCCGAGCGCCTCGGCGCGAGCCACCTCAACATGCGCTCGATCAAGCCGCTGGATCGCGACGCCGTGATGGCGGCCGCCGACGATCACGACCTGCTGGTGACCCTGGAGGAGAACGTGATCGCCGGGGGCGCCGGCAGCGCCGTCAACGAGCTGCTGATGGCCGAGGGGGCCCAGGTCGAGGTGCTCAACCTGGGCCTGCCCGACGCCTTCGTCGAGCACGGCAAACCCGCCGAGCTGCTCGCCGAGTGCGGCCTGGACGCCGACGGCATCGAGGCGTCGATCCGCGCCTGGCGCGGCTGATTCTTTCCCTTTACCTGTGAGGCGACGATGCTTTTTCTGACTCTGCTCGGTGCGCTGCTGGGCTTCTGGATCGGCGGCCCCCTGGGGCTGCTGATCGGTGCCGGCCTCGGCTACTGGCTGGTGCGGCGGCTGCGCAAGAGCGTGCTGGGTCGGCTGGCCGGCGCCCAGGCGCAGTTCCTCGACTCGACCTTCGCGGTGATGGGCTGCATGTGCAAGGCCGATGGCCGCGTCACCGAGGACGAGCTGGAGGCCTCCCGGCAGCTGTGGGATCGCCTGCGGCTCAACGAGGCCCAGCGCGCCCGGGCGCGGACCGCCTTCAACCGCGGCAAGGCGCCGGACTTCGACCTGGAGGCGGAACTCGCCAGGGTGCGCCAGGTGGTGGGGCGCCAGCACGCCCTGCTGCAGGTGTTCCTGCAGGTCCAGCTCGCGGCGATCACCGCCGACGGTGAGCTGCACCCCGCCGAGCATGAGATGCTGCTGCGGGTGGCGAGGGGCCTGGGCTGCTCCGAGGCCGAGATCGCCCAGATCGAGGCGATGCTGCGCGGCGGCCCCCAGGGGGCCGGCGAGCACAGCCTCTCCCTGGAGGATGCCTATCGGGTGCTGGGGGTCGAGGCTGAGGCCAGCGATGCCGAGATCAAGAAGGCCTATCGCCGTCTGATGAGCGAGAACCATCCCGACAAGCTCGCCGCCAAGGGGCTGCCCGAGAGCATGCGCGAGATGGCCAAGGAGCGCACCAGCGAGATCGGCAGCGCCTACGAGCGCATCCGCAAGGCCCGCGCGGCGGCCTGATCCCGCGCCGGGCCCTTTTAACGAAGGGCCTGTCGACGAAGGGCCTGTCGACGAAGGGCCGGTTCATGAATGGCCGGTTAAAAATAGCCCGGTTCACGACAGCCCCGCCCACGAAAAAGCCCCCGATGTCGGGGGCTTTTTCTTGCTGGGAGTGGCTCAGGCGATAGCCTAGGCCTCAGCTGGTGGCTTCGCGGGCCAGGCGGTAGGCGTCGCCGTTGGCGGCGAAGTCGGTCATGGCCTGGTGGGCCCGCAGCCGCAGGCGCGCCTGGGCCATGGCCTCGCTGGCGCCATCGAGGCGCTCGAGGTCGACCGGGGCGTCCGCGGAGGCGGAGCTCTCGACGCTCGAGAGCGGCTCCTGGTTCAGCTGCAGGGCCTTGTCGGTGGCCGGGTCGGCCTGGGCGGCCAGCGGCAGGGCGGCAAGCATCAGGGTGGCGGTGATCAGTGTGGTCTTCATGGCGAGTGCCTCGTCGTGTTGGTGTATGACGAGTATATTAATAGCCAGCTAAACATTAGGATAGTTATTGAATTCGATGGGCGAGATTGAGCGGGGCTATCGGCTAAGTGCTATCGGCTAAGGGCTATCGGTTAAGGGTGATTGGCGAGGGTCTATCGCTGAGCGGCATCGGTGAAGGGCAACGGTGATGCTCTTCGCTGGGCGAGCGGGGCCGTGCGGCTCGCCACGCCACCGGGGGTGCGCTAGCGTGGGGGTATCGAGACAGCGCCAAGGAGTCGCCCGATGATCACCCTCTACGGTTTTCCCAACTCCCGCTCGCTGCGGGTCGCCTGGACCCTGGAAGAGCTGGGCCTGGAGTATGCCTCTCACCACGTCGATCTGGGAGGCGGCGAAGGTCAGTCGGAGGCCTTCCTGGCGCGCCATCCCGACGGCAAGGTGCCGGTGCTGGAGGATGGTGAGCTGACGCTGTTCGAGTCGGCGGCGATCTGTCGCTACCTGGCGGAGCGCTACGGCGAGCCGGGCGCGCTGCTGCCGGCCGCCATCGAGGAGCGCGCCCGGGTCGACCAGTGGCTCTTCTTCATCATCGGCGAGCTGGAGCAGCCGCTCTGGACCCAGGCCAAGCACAAGTTCGCGCTGCCGGGCGAGCAGCGCGTGCCGGCGGTGCTGCCGACCGCCGCCTGGGAGTTCCAGCGGGCTCTCGCCGCCCTGGGACGGTGCTTCGACGGCGAGGGCTGGCTGGTGGGGGATCGCTTCACCCTGGCGGACCTGCTGCTGGCCCACACCCTGACCTGGGCCGTGAAGTTCAAGATGCGCCTGCCGCCGGCGCTTGCGGCCTACCGGGAGCGCGTCTCGGCGCGGCCGGCGCTGGCTCGGGCGGTGGAGCGGGAGCGCAGCGCCGCCGAGCCGGGCTGACGTCGGATCGGCTGGGGCCCGCGCCGGCTCAGGCCGCGAAGGGCAGTACCGCGGTGTAGACCGCGAAGTAGTGGCAGGCGCTGCCGCCCATGACGAACAGGTGCCAGATCGCATGGTTGAAGGGGATGGCGCTGACGGCGTAGAAGATCACGCCCAGGGTGTAGGTGATGCCGCCGGCGACCAGCAGGGCGAGGCCGGTGCCGGAGAGGCTGGCCGCCAGGCTGTCGCCGGCCAGCACGATCAGCCAGCCCATCACCAGGTAGATCGCCACCCGCAGCGCCTCGAAGCGATGCGGCCAGGCAAGCTTGCAGGCGATCCCCGCGAGGGCCAGCGACCAGACCGTGGCGAGCAGCGTCCAGCCCGTCGGGCCACGCAGGTTGACCAGCAGGAAGGGCGTGTAGGTGCCGGCGATCAGAAGGTAGATCGCGCAGTGATCCAGGGACTGGAAGAGGCGCTTCAGGCGCGGATGACGCACGCCGTGATAGAGGGTGGAGGCGGTGTAGAGCAGCACCAGGCTGACGCCGTAGAGGCTGATGCCGACGATCTTCCAGGGGTCGACATGGGCGCCCAGGCTGGCCATTACCAGCAGCACCACGAGCCCGGCGAGGCTCAGGGCGGCGCCGATGCCGTGGCTGATGCTGTGCAGCAATTCTTCGAAGACGCTGTAGGGCGTTTCGCCATTCGCGGGGGGATGCGTCATCGGGTCGCCTCCTTTCAGACCACTGTCCCGATGCCGGTCGGCGCGCCTCGAGGGCTCAGGGCTTGCGTTCGATATCCACGTCGCTGGCCTGGGTGAAGTCGCCCAGCGCCATCATGTGCCCCAGCTTGCCCGCCTTGGTGGTCAGGTACTGTTCGTTGTGGGGGTTTAGACCGGTGGTCAGCGGCACGCGTTCCCTCACCGACACCCCGGCCTGGGTCAGGGCGTCGACCTTGCGGGGATTGTTGGTCATCAGCCGCAGGGCCGTGATCTCCAGGTGGTCGAGCATCGGCACGCACAGGTCGTAGCGGCGCAGATCGGCGGGGAAGCCCAGCTGCTCGTTGGCCTCCACGGTGTCGGCGCCCGCATCCTGCAACCGGTAGGCGCGGATCTTGTTGAGCAGGCCGATGCCGCGCCCCTCCTGACGCAGGTAGAACAGCACCCCGCGGCCCTCCTCGGCGATGCGCTTGAGGGCTTCCTGCAGCTGGAAGCCGCAGTCGCAGCGCATGGAGAAGAGCGCATCGCCGGTCAGGCACTCCGAGTGGACCCGGCCCAGCACCGGTTCGCCGTCGGCCACGTCGCCCAGGGTCAGGGCGATATGATCCTTGCCGGTGGCCTCGTCCTCGAAGCCGTGCATGGTGAAGGTGGCCCAGGGGGTGGGCAGCCGCGAGGCGGCGATGAATCGAATCGTCACGATGTACCTCGGAGGAAGACCACGGCGTTGCCGACGAGTGAGCAATCATTCTATCAGGAAGGCCGGGCGGGCTCACCGTGTGCATCACGGGGCTCATCCCCGGCGCCTTCGATGGGGTACAATGGCGCCCACATTTTCCGTGGACGAGCGCCCGCATGGAACTCAAGAACGATCGCTTTCTGCGCGCCCTGGCGCGTCAACCCGTCGACCGCACCCCGGTCTGGATGATGCGTCAGGCCGGCCGCTACCTGCCGGAGTATCGTGAGGTGCGGGCTCATGCCGGCAGCTTCATGGACCTCTGCCGCAACCAGGAACTGGCCTGCGAGGTCACCCTGCAGCCCCTGGAGCGCTATCCTCTGGATGCGGCCATCCTCTTCTCGGACATCCTCACCATCCCCGATGCCATGGGGCTGGGGCTCTATTTCGAGACCGGTGAGGGGCCGAAATTCCGCAAGCCGGTGCGCACCGCCGCCGAGGTGGATGCCCTGTCGGTGCCGGACGCCGAGCGCGACCTGGACTACGTGATGCGGGCCGTCTCGACCATCCGCCGTGAGCTCAACGGCCGAGTGCCGCTGATCGGCTTCTCCGGCAGCCCCTGGACGCTGGCCACCTATATGGTGGAGGGCGCCTCCAGCAAGGACTTCCGTCACGTCAAGACGATGCTCTACGACTCCCCGGACGCCATGCATCGGCTGCTCGACATGCTGGCCCATGCGGTGACCGACTACCTCAACGCCCAGATCCGTGCCGGCGCCCAGGTGGTACAGATCTTCGATACCTGGGGTGGAGCGCTGACGACGCCGGCCTACCTGGAGTTCTCGCTGCGCTACATGGAGCAGATCGTGGCCGGCCTGATCCGTGAGCACGAGGGCCGCCGGGTGCCGGTGATCCTGTTCACCAAGAACGGCGGGCAGTGGCTCGAGGACATCGCGGCGGCGGGCTCCGATGCCGTGGGCCTGGACTGGACCACCGAGCTCTCCTCCGCTCGGGCGCGGGTCGGCCATCGCGTCGCCCTGCAGGGCAACCTCGATCCCAACGTGCTGTTCGCCCGTCCCTCGGCGATTCGAGCCGAGGTAGCGCGCACCCTGGACAGCTACGGCCACGGCCCCGGTCACATCTTCAACCTGGGTCACGGCATCAACCAGTTCACCAACCCGGACAACGTCACGGCCTTCATGGATGCGCTGCACGACCTGAGCCCGTCCTACCACCGCCAGATCGCCCAGGACTGAGTCGGCGGTGGCGCCGGGAGTCCCAAAAGGCGAGACGACATGGCGCCGCCTCTGGGCGGCGCTGGCCGTGCTGGCGGCCCTGGTGATCGCCTGGGGCAGCCTGATGCCGGCGACTGATCTGCCCGGGTCGCTGCCGTGGGACAAGGCCAGCCACTTCATCGGCTATGCCGGCCTGGCGGGCCTGATCGGGCTCGCCGGGGTACGCCTGCCGCGGGCCTTCCTCGCCAGCACCCTGGTGGGAGTGGCCATCGAGTTCGCCCAGATCGCCGTGCCGGGCCGCCTCGGCGGCGATTGGCACGACATCCTCGCCAATACCCTGGGGGCGGCCTGCGCGGTGGCCGGGCTCAAGGCCCTGCGACGGCTGCGAGGGCGCCGCGCGGCCCAGGGGTGACCACGCGACGCCGAACTCGAGCCTAGAGCCGCGGCTCGTTGGCCGCCGTCGGTTCCGCCTCGCCCGGGCGGTTCAGGTCCAGGGTGGGCTCGTCGGCGGTGCGGGCCGGCGCCCGGCGATCGGCGCGACGCACCACCCGCGGGCTTCCCAGGACGCTCTCCTCCTCGTCGGCGGCACGTCGCGGCCCGCTGGTCCAGGATTGGGCGTCGTCATGCACCGCCGGGCGCCGTTCAAAGGAGCGGGTGACCACGGCGGCCGGGGCGAAGCCGGGGCGCTGCGCCGTCAGGTGGTGGGGCAGCAGGGCGAGCTCGGCCACCAGGCGCAGGGCCAGGGCGGCCAGCAGCCAGAGCCCGCCGCCCAGCGCCAGGGGCAGCCAGTCGCGGGGCACCGCAGCGTCCGGTAACGGCCAGGGCACGTAGGGCGCCAGCCACAGGGCGGCCCCGGCCAGCAGGCCGAGCTGCAGCAGCAGGTGGCAGGTCAGCACGGTGGCGCGGGCCAGCGGCCGGCGGGGAAACAGGAACTGTCGCATGAGGGGTCCTCCCGGGGGAATGCACGTCGCGGCGATGAGGCGCGCCGACTTCCGTGTCGGGCGAGGCGTGATGCTACCCCAGTTCCCGTCCTCCTGCAGTCCCGGCATGATGCCGGGCCCGGTTGACCAAGTGGGGCGAGCTTGCCAAGGTTGAATCAGAGGCGAAGGCGGGTGTCCCGAGGGGCGTGCCTTCGTCCACTCACCGGCTTCGAGGAGCGACTATGACGACCTATATCGTGGTGGCGGATGCGGCGCGGGCGCGCCTGTTTACCCGCGATGGACTCACGATCAGCGAGCTGGATAGCCTGGTGCACGCCGAGGGGCGCCTGCACGAGGGCGATCTGGTCACGGATCGCGGGGGTGATGTCCACGAGTCGACCTCGACCACGGCTCGCAGTGCCGGCGGCGAGAGCGTGGCGACCCAGCATCATGAGGAGATGTTTGCCCGCGAAGTCGCCGAGCGCCTCTATCGCGCTCGCGTCGACAACAGCATGGAGAAGCTGATCCTGGTCGCCCCGCCGCGCTTTCTCGGCCAGCTGCGCGACAAGCTCGACGGCCCCACTGCCAAGCTGGTGATTCACTCGCTGGCCAAGGATCTGACCAAGGCCACCCCCGCCGATATCCAGGAGGCGGTCCGCGACCTCCGCTAGTCTCTCTTCGCGCATCGCACGGCCCGGCCCTCATGGCCGGGCCGGCTTGCGTCAGGGCACCTGGGGCAGGTCGATCTGATCGCTGCGGCGGATGCCCTCGGTCATCTGGCGGCACAGCTTCAGGAACTCGCGCATGCCGGTGGCCAGGTACTTGTGGCGGTGCCAGATGAAGGTGAACTGGCGGCTCAGGTCGAGCTCCGGGGTGGCGATGGGCACCAGGCTGCCGCGACGGAAGGCGTCACGCAGCGCGAGCTTGGAGACGCAGCCGATGCCGAGCCCCGACTCCACCGCCCGCTTGATGCCCTCGGTGTGCTCCAGCTCGAGCAGGATGTTGAAACGCCCGCGGCGGTGTCGGGCGGCCTGCTCCAGGGTCAGCCGGGTGCCGGAGCCCTGTTCGCGCATGATCCAGGCCTCGCGCAGCAGCCGGTCGAGCTCTACCGGGCCGCCGCCGGCCAGCGGATGGCGCGGCGAGCAGAACACCGCCAGCTCGTCCTCCACCCAGGGCTGGGTGATCACGTCCTCCTCCTCGCACTGCCCCTCGATCAGCCCCAGGTCTAGCTCGTGCTGGCGCACGCTCTCGATGATGGTGCGGGTGTTGCGCACCGAGAGGCGCACCCGGCTGCCCGGATGGCGCTGCATGAAGTCGCTGATCAGCAGCGTCGCCAGGTAGTTGCCGATGGTCAGGGTGGCGCCCACGTCGAGGATGCCGATGCCCTGCTGGCCGCGCAGCAGCTCCTCCACCTCCTCGGCGCGATCGAGCAGGGCCACCGCCTTGGGCAGCAGCTGGAAGCCCAGCGCATTGAGCTTGAGGCGCTTGCCGAGGCGATCGAGCAGCCGGCAGTCGAACTGGCGTTCCAGCTCGGCCAGGGCGGTGCTGGTCGCCGACTGCGAGAGCGCCAGGGCGCGGGCCGCCCGGGAGACGCTCTCGTGCTGGGCGACGGCGACGAAGACCTCGAGCTGGCGCAGGGTGTAGCGCATGATGCTCCTCGGCGGATTTGATCTCTAGAGACGATATCCAGAGTATAGATAAGCGTTATCCATACAATCCATTTAACAGATAAACTCCCGGCTCTTAGAATTGCTGTATCGATCTATCGGGCCAATTTATTCGTTTTTGGAATATCAAAGGAGTCGGCATGAGCAAGTTTGCGCTTGAGGACGTTCTCAGTGTGCACCACTGGAACGACACCCTGTTCAGTTTCCGCACCACCCGGGAGCGCAGCCTGCGCTTCAAGAACGGCCAGTTCGTGATGATCGGCCTCGAGGTGAACGGCAAGCCGCTGATGCGGGCCTACTCCATCGCCAGCCCCAACTACGAGGACCACCTGGAGTTCTTCAGCATCAAGGTGCAGGACGGCCCGCTGACCTCGCGGCTGCAGCACCTCGAGGTGGGCGACCAGATCATGGTCAGCCGCAAGCCCACCGGCACCCTGGTCACCGACGACCTGCTGCCGGGGCGCAACCTCTACCTGCTCTCCACCGGCACCGGCCTGGCGCCATTCATGAGCCTGATCCAGGACCCGGAGGTCTACGAGCGCTTCGAGAAGGTGGTGCTGGTGCACGGCGTGCGCAACGTCAACGAGCTGGCCTATGCCGACTTCATCCAGAAGGACCTGCCCGCCCATGAGTACCTGGGCGAGGAGATCAGCGAGAAGCTGGTCTACTACCCCACGGTGACCCGCGAAGAGTTCCATACCATGGGGCGGCTGACCGACCATATCCGCAGCGGCAAGCTCACCGACGACATGGGGCTCCCGGCCATCGACCCGAAGCAGGATCGCGCCATGATCTGCGGCAGCCCGGCGATGCTCGACGACACCAGCGCCCTGCTCGACGAGCTTGGCTTCACCATCTCGCCGCGCATGGGCGAGCCCGGTGACTACGTGATCGAGCGCGCCTTCGTCGAGAAGTAAGCAGCGCCGAGCTACAAGTGCCGAGCTACAAGCAAACCCCGAAGGCCGAGACCTTCGGGGTTTGCTTTTGCCCGGGAGCAACACACTTTGATGGCCGCTTGGCCGCTTGGCCGCTTGGCCGCTTGGCCGCTTGGCCGCTTGGCCGCTTGGCCGCTTGGCCGCTTGGCCGCTTGGCGCCTAGACCGCGTCCTTGCCGGTCTCGCCGGTGCGGATGCGCAGCACCTGTTCCAGGGCGGTGACGAAGATCTTGCCGTCGCCGATCTTGCCGGTGTTGGCCACCTGGGTGATGGCATCGATCACCTTCTCGGCCATGTCGTCGTCCACGGCCACTTCGAGCTTCACCTTGGGCAGGAAGTCGACGACGTATTCGGCGCCGCGATAGAGCTCGGTGTGCCCCTTCTGGCGGCCGAAGCCCTTGACCTCGGTAACGGTGATGCCCTGGACGCCGATCTCGGAGAGCGACTCCCGTACGTCGTCGAGCTTGAACGGCTTGATGATGGCGGTCACCAGTTTCATGGTCTTGATCCTCGTCGTGTCCGTGGGTCGGTGGCGAGCGCCGCCACCCTTACCGTACTCATTGTGCCAGAGCATACACCCGGGGCGAGAGGAATGAAAAAGCCCCCCGAAGGGGGCCAGGACGTGCGCGTGGGCTCACACGGGGGTGAGTCTCACGACTTGGAGGCGCCGAACTCGGGGTAGGCTTCCAGGCCGCATTCGGTCAGGTCGACCCCTTCGTACTCCTCCTCCTCGGTGACCCGGATGCCCATCACGGCCTTGAGGATCAGCCAGACGATCAGGCTGGCCACGAACACCCAGAGGAAGATGCCGAGGATGCCGATGATCTGCGGACCGAAGCTGGCTCCGCTGTTGGTCAGCGGTACGGCCAGCACGCCCCAGATGCCCACCACGCCGTGCACGGAGATGGCACCCACCGGGTCATCCAGCTTCAGCTTGTCCAGGGTCACGATGGCGAGGACCACCAGCAGGCCACCCACGGCGCCGATCAGGACGGCACCCAGTGCGCTGGGCGAGAGCGGGTCGGCGGTGATGGCTACCAGGCCCGCCAGGGCGCCGTTCAGCGACATGGTCAGGTCGGCCTTGCGGAACCACAGCTTGGCCAGGATCAGCGCGGCGATCACGCCGCCGGCGGCGGCCGCATTGGTGTTCACGAACACCTGGGCCACGTTGTTGGCGGAGGAGACGTCGGACATCTTCAGCTCGGAGCCGCCGTTGAAGCCGAACCAGCCCATCCACAGGATGAAGGTACCCAGGGTGGCCAGCGGCAGGTTGGCGCCGGGGATCGCGTAGATGCTGCCGTTCTTGCCGTACTTGCCCTTGCGCGGGCCGAGCACGATGACCCCGGCGAGCGCCGCCGCCGCACCGGCGAGGTGCACGATGCCCGAGCCGGCGTAGTCGGAGTAGCCGACCTCGGACAGCCAGCCGCCGCCCCAGGTCCAGTAGCCGGACACCGGGTAGATGAAGCCGGTCATGACCACGGCGAAGGCCAGGAAGGCCCACAGCTTCATGCGCTCGGCCACGGCACCGGAGACGATGGACATGGCGGTCGCCACGAACACCACCTGGAAGAAGAAGTCCGAGCGCATGGAGTAGTAGGGGGCGTCATCGCCGCCGGCGAGCACCGCCTCGACCCCGTTCTCGCTGCCGATCAGCGCGCCCAGGCTCGGCAGGAAGCCGCCGGCATCGCTGGAGTACATCAGGTAGTAGCCGACCAGCAGGTACATGGTGCAGGCGATCGCGAACAGGGCGATGTTCTTGGTGAGGATCTCGGCGGTGTTCTTGGAACGCACCAGGCCCGCCTCGAGCATCGAGAAGCCGGCGGCCATCCACATCACCAGCACGCCGCAGATCAGGAAGTAGAAGGTATCGAGCGCGTAGCTCAGTTCGGGAAGTTCACTCATGGGTGTCTCTCCACGTCGGGAAGGAAAGGGAGGGGCAGTCAGACGGCATCGGCACCGCGCTCGCCGGTGCGGATGCGGATCACGTCCTCCAGCGGCGTGACGAAGACCTTGCCGTCGCCGATCTTGCCGCTGTTGGCCGCGCTGCAGATGGCGTCCAGCACGGTCTCGAGGCGCCCGTCGTCCACGGCGACCTCGACCTTGACCTTGGGCAGGAAGTCGACGACGTACTCTGCACCGCGATAGAGCTCGGTGTGGCCCTTCTGGCGGCCGAAGCCCTTGACCTCGGTGACGGTGATGCCCTGCACGCCGTTATCGGCGAGCGCCTCGCGGACGTCGTCGAGCTTGAAGGGCTTGATGATGGCGGTGATCAGCTTCATGACGGATCTCCCCTGCTGAAGGTGGGCGGCGTGGTGCCCCCCGAGAAGTGGTTGTCATGACTTTGCGCAAACCGTGCCACTTTCCACGATATATTCGTGAAATCAGTTGGCTGGAGGGGCCATGTCGGCTCGCCATTCGACGGGGCGCGCGAGGCGGGCGGAGAGTGCGCACTCTTCTGGTGCCTCGCCGTGACGCATGTGCACCAGAAGTAGGCAGCGGCGGATGATGCGCGGTGCCGGTGGCTTGCGTATCCTTTGGACAGGCATCCACCCACGATTCAGGAGAGACACCATGGTGAGCCACGATCGCATCAGCCGCCTGGCCCAGCAGATCGGCGACCGGCTGCAGGGGGCGTCCCAGGCCCCGGAAGAGGTGCAAAAGGGTATCCAGCAGGTGGTCAAGGGCGCCTTCGATCGCCTGGAGCTGGTGTCGCGCGAGGACTTCGACATCCTGATGGATGTGATGCAGCGCACCCGGTCGCGCGTCGAGTCGCTGGAACAGCAGGTGGCGGCGCTGGAAGAGGCGCTGGATGCCGACGTCTCGCGGGAAACGGCGAGCGCCTCGACCGAGGCGCTGCCGGAGGAGCCGAGTGCTGCCGCCACGAGCGAGTCGAATCCCGAGCCCGGCCCTGAGGCAGGTTCCGATTCGAGCACTGATTCGAGCGCCCCAGATTCAAACCCCGAGGAAGACGCCGGCGCCGGCGAGTCCAACCGCTGATCCTCACTGGGCGCCCCTCGCCGGGCGCCCCCCGCCGGCCTGGTCTAGCCTGAGGTCAGACAGGCAGCGAGGGATCGCGCATGACGCTGGCAATTATCCACACCCGGGCCGGCCTCGGACTCGAGGCGCCCGAGGTGCTGGTCGAGGTGCATCTGGCCAATGGACTGCCCGGCATCACCCTGGTGGGGTTGCCGGAGGCCGCGGTGAAGGAGAGCCGCGAGCGCGTCCGCAGTGCCCTGGTCAATGCCGGTTTCGACTTCCCCCTGCGCCGCATCACCCTCAACCTCGCCCCCGCCGACCTGCCCAAGGAGGGTGGCCGCTTCGACCTGCCCATCGCCCTGGGGCTGCTGGTGGCCTCGGGCCAGGTGCCGCCCGAGGCCCTCGACGGGGTCGAGTGCGCCGGCGAGCTGGCCCTGGACGGCCGGCTGCGACCGCTCAGCGGGGTGCTGCCGATGGCCATGGCCACGCGCCAGGCGCGCCGCCGGCTGATCGTGCCCCGGGCCAACGCCGATGAGGCGGCCCTGGCCGGCGACCTCGAGGTGCTGCCCGCCGATCACCTGCTCGAGGTGGTGGCCCACCTGCTCGGCCAGACGCCGCTGCTTCCGCATCGCGCGCCCGGCCCCGCCCCGGCGTTGGAGCCGGGCCCGGATCTCGCCGACGTGCGCGGCCAGCACCAGGCGCGCCGCGCCCTGGAAGTGGCGGCGGCCGGCGGCCACAACCTGCTGTTCGCCGGCCCGCCCGGCACCGGCAAGACCATGCTGGCCAGCCGCCTGCCGGGTATCCTGCCGCCGCTCACCGAGCAGGAGGCGCTGGAGGTGGCGGCGATCCGCTCGGTCAGCGGGCTGTCCCACGTCGCCCAGTGGGGCGTGCGGCCCTTCCGTTCCCCGCACCATACGGCGAGTGCCGTGGCCCTGGTGGGCGGCGGCTCGAAGCCGCGCCCCGGCGAGATCTCCCTGGCCCATCGGGGCGTGCTGTTCCTGGATGAGCTGCCGGAGTTCTCCCGTCACGTGCTGGAGGTGATGCGCGAGCCCATGGAGTCGGGGCAGATCCATATCGCCCGCGCCAACCACGAGCGACGCTTCCCCGCCGGCTTCCAGCTGGTCGCGGCGATGAATCCCTGTCCCTGCGGGCACCTGGGTGACCCGCGCCGGCCCTGCCACTGCACGGCGGCGCAGATCCAGCGCTACCAGTCGCGGCTCTCCGGTCCGCTGCTCGATCGCATCGACCTCCAGGTGGAGGTGCCGGCGCTGGCGCCGGAGCAGCTGACCTCGCGCGAGCCGGGCGAGTCTTCGGCGGTGGTGCGCGAGCGGGTGCTGGCGGCGCGGGCCAAGCAGGCCGCCCGCGGCGGACTCAATGCGCAGCTGTCCGGACGCGCCCTGGAGGAGGCCTGCGGCCTCGAGGCCGAGGATCGGGCCTGGCTCGCCGGCGTGTTGGAGCGGCTCAGGCTGTCGGCGCGGGCCTACCACCGGGTGTTGCGGGTGGCCCTGACCCTGGCCGATCTGGCCGGGGAGGCGCGACCCGGACGCGACCAGCTGATCGAGGCCATCGGCTATCGACAGCTCGATCGGCTGCTCAAGGGGTGATCGGTCAACGCATGAGGGCGCCCGCGGTCAGAGGGCCGTGGCATCCAGTGCGCCGCTGATCTCGGTGCGCCAGGCGGGCGCGTCGCCTCCCGTGCGGCGAAGCGTCAGGCTCAGGCGGTAGGGCAGCAGCTCGCGGTCCGAGAGCGTCAGGCGTGGGCCGTCGGCGCTCAGGCGGCTCTCCAGGCGCCACTGGTTGTCGTGGCCGCCCTCCGCCATGGCCGCCCGCCACTCCAGCACCTGAGGGCCGTCGTCGACCGCCAGCAGGGCCCGGGTCAGGCTCTCGAGCAGGCGCCCGTCGGTGAGCCCCAGCCGGGCATCGACCTCTGGCATGGTCAGCAGCAGGACCTCATCGACCGCCGGGCGCGGCAGGGGCGGGGTCGCCGTGACCGCTTCGGCGGCGCGCTCGCTCAGGCCGAACAGCGCCTGGCGCACGCTGGTCGGCTGCTCCGGGGCGCCGGCGCAGCCGGCGAGCACCAGCAGGCACGCCAGGAAGGGCAGGCAGCGGATCATGGTGAACTCTTCCCTGTGATCGGGTCGTCGGTCGCGGCCAGCGTCGCGACGAAGCGGTCGAGCACCGTGAAGAGCTCGCGGCGAATCGGCTCGGCCTCGTTGACCAGGTGATGGCGGGCCTCGGGATGGCGATGGATCTCGGCGTTGGGGAACTTGCGGGCCAGCACTTCGAGGTTCCATTCCCAGTCCACGGTCAGGTCCTGCTCGCCCTGCAGGATCAGCGTCGGCACCGGGCTGGGTGGCAGCGCCAGCAGCCGCGGCATCCAGCGGCGCATGGCGCCGACCCAGTCCATCGCCAGGCGGTCGGTCTGCAGGGGATCGCCCTCGCGCAGGAAGTCGGCGAACTCGGCATCCGTGGAGTTGGCGCGAAACTTGCGCGGGATCGACTCCACGAAGGGGCCCACCAGGCGGTGTAGCCAGCTAGACTGATTCCACCCCCAGGGACGCACCAGCGGGGCCAGCAGCGCGAGTCCCGACCAGTGGCCGTCGTCGCCGCGGGTCAGGGCATCGGTGGCGAGAATCGCCGCCCCGGTGCTCTGCCCGACGCCGAGCCAGGGGCGCGGCGCCAGCCCCTCGCCATGCAGATGCTGCTGCAGGTGGTGCAGGCAGCGGCCATAGTCCTCGAAGTCATCGATGGAGGCGCGCCGGCCGCTGGAGAGGCCATGACCCGGCAGGTCCCAGAGCACCACCCGCCAGCCCCGCGCGAGCAGGCATTCCAGCAGGTGGCGGTAGAGACCGAGGTGATCGAAGTAGCCGTGCACGACGAAGGCGGTACCCAGGGGCGTCTCGGGGCTCCAGACCTGCGTCCAGAGGCGAAAATCGCCGGCCTGCAGATAGCCCACGTAGAGCCCCACCCGCTCGGCGAGCAGGGGCGCCAGGCCGTAGTGGCCCAGGTAGTGCTCGAGCGCCTGACCGGAGAGGTCGGCGGGGGCGATGGGCCCCAGGGCCTGCAGGGGGGTGAAGTCGCTCATCGGTTTCTCCGCAATGCTCGTTCATGCTAGCGCCAAGCCGAGGGCGCGACCAGCGAAGCCTGTTGGCGGGCCTGCGGGGAGGGGCTTGCGGCCTCATCATTTGGTCTAGCTTACGCCCCGTCATGGCGGCAACGGCTTTACATGTGGAAGCAATTTCCACAAAATCGATGCTACGCAGTCATCTTTCCCTGTCCGGCCGGTCGGTGCCAGGGGGCACCGAGCAGCCAAGCACGAGGAGTACGACCCATGACCCAACGCATTGCTCGCCACCGCCTCCAGGTGGCCGCCGAGCTGGACCGCTTCATCAACGAACAGGCCCTGCCGGGCAGTGGCGTCGACCCCGATGCCTTCTGGAGCGGGGTCGACGCGCTCTTCCATGACCTGGCCCCGCAGAACCGCGAGCTGCTCGCCGAGCGCGACCGCCTGCAGGAGAAGCTCGACACCTGGCATCGTGAGAACCCCGGCCCGGTCCGCGACATGGCCGCCTACCGCGCCTTCCTCGAGGAGATCGGCTACCTCGTCGAGGCACCGGCCAAGGTCGGCGTGACCACCGCCAACGTCGATGACGAGATCACCATCCAGGCCGGCCCGCAGCTGGTGGTGCCGGTCAATAACGGCCGCTATGCTCTCAACGCCGCCAACGCGCGCTGGGGCAGCCTCTACGACGCCCTCTACGGCACCGATGCCATCTCCGAGGACGACGGCGCCGAGAAGGGCGCAAGCTTCAACCCGAAGCGTGCCGAGAAGGTCATCGCCTACGCCCGCGGCGTGCTCGACCGCGCCGCGCCGCTGGCCAGCGGCTCCCACGGCGACGCCGTGGCGTATGCCCTGCGCGACGGCCAGCTGGTGGTCTCCCTCGAGGGTGGCGACGAGACCGGCCTGAAGGCGCCCGAGCAGCTGCTGGGCTTCGACGGCGAAGCCGCCTCGCCCTCCGCGCTGCTGCTGGTCAATCACGGCCTGCACCTGGAGATCCAGATCGATCCCAGCCACGCCATCGGCAAGACCGACCCGGCCGGCGTCAAGGACGTGATCGTCGAGGCCGCGCTGAGCACCATCATGGACTGCGAGGACTCCGTGGCGGCGGTGGATGCCGAGGACAAGGTCGGCGTCTACGCAAGCTGGCTGGGGCTGATGAAGGGCGATCTGGAGGAGCAGGTCGAGAAGGGCGGCAAGACCATCACTCGCCGCCTCAGGGGCGACCGCACCTGGCAGGGCACCGACGGCGGGAGCGTGACCCTGCCCGGTCGTTCGCTGATGTTCGTGCGCAACGTCGGCCACCTGATGACCACCCCGGCGGTGCTCGACGCCGAGGGCAACGAGCTGCCCGAGGGCATCCTCGATGGCATCGTCACCTCGCTGATCGCCCTGCACGACCTGAAGAAGGGCGAGGGCGAGCCGCGCAACTCGCGCACCGGCTCCGTATACATCGTCAAGCCGAAGATGCACGGGCCGAAGGAAGTCGCCTTCGCCAACACCCTGTTCGGGCGCATCGAGGATATCCTCGGCATGGCCCGCGATACCCTGAAGATGGGCATCATGGACGAGGAGCGTCGCACCTCGGCCAACCTCAAGGCGTGCATCAATGAGGCGCCATCGCGGGTGGTGTTCATCAACACCGGCTTCCTCGACCGCACCGGCGACGAGATGCACACCGTCATGGAAGCCGGCCCGATGATCCGCAAGGGCGACATGAAGGGCTCCGCCTGGATCCAGGCCTACGAGAACAGCAACGTCCAGGTCGGCCTGGCCTGCGGCCTGCGCGGCCGCGCCCAGATCGGCAAGGGCATGTGGGCCATGCCGGACCTGATGGCGGCCATGCTGGAGCAGAAGATTGGCCACCCCAAGGCAGGTGCCAACACCGCCTGGGTGCCGTCACCCACCGCCGCGACCCTGCACGCCCTGCACTACCACCAGGTGGACGTGGCGGCCCTGCAGGGCGAGATGGAAGGCCAGGGTGAACCTGCCCTTCGTGAAAAGCTGCTCGACGAGCTGCTCACCATTCCGGTCGCCGAGACGCCCGAGTGGAGCGACGAGGAGATCCAGCAGGAGCTGGACAACAACTGTCAGGGCATCCTCGGCTACGTGGTGCGCTGGGTCGAGCACGGCGTGGGCTGCTCCAAGGTGCCGGACATCCACGACGTGGGCCTGATGGAGGATCGCGCTACCCTGCGGATCTCCAGCCAGCACATCGCCAACTGGCTGCGCCACGGGGTGGTCGATTCCGCCCGCGTCCAGGAGACCCTGGAGTGCATGGCCAAGGTGGTCGACCAGCAGAACGCCGGCGATCCGGAGTACACGGCGATGAGCGACGACTTCGCCGCCTCCACCGCCTTCCAGGCCGCCAGCGACCTGATCTTCAAGGGCTGCGAGCAGCCCGCCGGCTACACCGAGCCTCTCCTGCACCACTGGCGCGCGGTGCACAAGGCCAAGTAAGGCCGTCCCAGGCCGCGGTCCCGTTCGCATCCTGAACCCGAAACGCCCTCACGGCTCCGGCCGCGGGGGCGTTTTCGTGTTCGCCGGCCAGGCTTGGCGCGCGACGTTCGGCGACTGTCGGGGCGGGGCCGGTTTCGCTATCGTGAAGGCCCACCCTCACCCCCTATCGACGGGAGATGCGCCATGACCGTGATGACCGCCGCCGCCATCGAGGACTTCCTCGACGAGGTCTTTCCCCAGCGCACCGGCACCATCGAGGGGGTCGGCGAGATGCGCGCCACCATGAGCCTGGCCATCGAGGACGAGCACCTGCGTCCCGGCGCCAGCGTCTCCGGGCCCACGCTGATGGGCCTGGCCGACGTCTGCCTCTACGTGGCGATACTGGCCCAGATCGGCCCCGAACCCATGGCCGTGACCAGCGACCTGCACTGCCGCTTCCTGCGCCGGCCCCGGGGCGATCGCGATGTCATCGCCAACGCCCGACTGCTCAAGCTAGGGCGACGCCTGGCGGTGGGCGAGGTGCAGCTCTTCTCGGCGGGCGACGAGCGGCCGGTGGCGCTGGTCACGGCCACCTATGCGCTGCCGGACGGCGACTGATCAGCCGGGGCGGGCACGCACTACCGCCGCCGCCAGGGCCAGCCAGCCGGCGATCAGCAGCACCCCGCCGAACGGGGTGACCATGCCCAATCGGCCCATGCCGGTCAGCGTTAGGGCGTAGAGCGAGCCCGAGAAGAGCAGCATGCCCCCCGCCCACAGGCCCAGGGCGAGGCGCTGGCCGACCAGCGGCGTCGCGGCGCGCCAGGCCAGCACGGCGAGCATCGCCAGGGTATGCCAGGCCTGGTAGCGCACGCCGGTCTCGAAGGCGGCCGCCAGGCGCGGCGCAAGCGCTCCCTCCAGCGCGTGGGCGCCGAAGGCGCCGGCCATGACCACCAGGGCCCCGGAGAGGGCCGCCCCGAACCACCAGCCTCTGTCCTGCATTCACAATCTCCTTGTCTTGGATGGCCGTTACGGTTGCACAGGTTTGCGCGAGAGGCGCCGGGGGCAGGCCTAAGAGGGGGTCAGAGGACCAGGGATGGCAGAGGTAGCGTACAAGGATGTATTCATAGCGCCCCCGGAGGGCCGGCCCCGCTCGAAGGCCTGTCGCCGGATCAGCCTCGAGTGCCCCGCTGGCTTTGGCTGTCTACCGTACCCGGCGGCGCTCTTAACGGCTACAATGTCGGCCCCGAAATCACCGTTGCCAACGAGTTCTCCCCAGCCCATGAGCGACCCGCGACACGACGACAAGACGACCGGCCCCGAGGGGCCCGAGGCCCCGCTGCATCGCCGCGGCATCAAGAGCTACGTGCTGCGCGCCGGGCGCATGACCCAGGCCCAGACCCGCGGGCTCGAGGAGGTCTGGCCGCGCCTGGGGCTGACCCTGGCCGAGGGCCGCCAGGACCTCGATGCGCTGTTCGGCCGCCGGGCGCCGCGGGTGCTGGAGATCGGCTTCGGCATGGGCGCCTCGCTGGTCGAGCAGGCCGAGCGCCATCCGGATACCGACTTCATCGGCATCGAGGTGCACGCGCCGGGCGTCGGCAAGCTGCTCGACGAGGCCGACAAGCGCGGCCTGACCAACCTGCGGGTCTATCGTGAGGACGCCCTGGCCGTCCTCGAGCAGTGCCTGCCCGAGGCGAGCCTCGATACCCTGCAGCTGTTCTTCCCCGATCCCTGGCCGAAGAAGAAGCACCACAAGCGGCGCATCGTGCAGCCGGCCTTCGTCGAGCTGGTGCGCAGCCGCCTCACGCCCGGCGGGACCCTGCACATGGCCACCGACTGGGAGGCCTACGCCGAGTGGATGGCCGAGGTGATGCAGGCGGCCCCGGGCTTTTCCAACACTGCCGGTTCCGAGACGGCCCCCTACGTGCCGCGCCCCGAATTCCGCCCGCTGACCAAGTTCGAGGCGCGCGGCGAGAAGCTTGGCCACGGCGTCTGGGACCTGATCTTCCGACGCGACGACTGAGCGATCACGCGGCCAGCAGACGCCCCCGGCGATCCTTCGATCCCGGGGGCGTCTTGCATGGGCCCGGTGGTAAAAGGGCGGCTGGCAAAGGCCAGGCGGCGAAGAGGTGCACAAAAAAACGCCGCCCGTGGGGGGGGCGGCGACAAGAACCGTGACTAACAATGAGAGGGAGAAATCCTGACAGGACACTGGCGGGGCCCTGTCCGGCTGTGGCGCCTCATCAACGCCACTCGTGCAGAGTAATCATTCTCGTTTGCGTCGTCAATGCAAACAAGAAATGTTTTCGTTAAGAAGCCGCGCGCCCCGGCATGCCCGACCCGTCTCGGCCGACCAGTTTTAGCCGACCAGTTTCAACCATAGTGGCAGGGTCGCCATGGCCAGCAGCGTCTGGCCGGTGATCAGCGCCGCCATCAGCTCGGCGTCGCCGCCCAGCTGACGGGCCAGGATGTAGGCCGAGGTGGCGGTAGGCAGGGCGGCGAAGAGCAGCGCCACGTCCCGGCTCACCGGGTCCAGGCCGAGCAGCAGGGAAAGGGCCAGCACCGTCGCCGGCATCAGCACCAGCTTGATCAGGTTGGCGGCCCAGGCGCCGCGATCCACCCTCAGCAGCGCGGCGGGGCGCAGCGCCACGCCCACGGCCACCAGGCCCAGCGGCAGGGCGGCGCGGCCGAGCAGCTCCACGGTGGCCGCGCTCCAGCCGGGCAGGCCGACGCCGCTGAGGTTCAGGCCGATGCCGGCCAGGCAGGCCAGGATCAGCGGGTTGCGCGCCAGGGCGGTCAGGGTGCGGCCCAGGCTCGCCGTGCCGAGGGTGCCGGCGGCGATGAAGCTGGCCACGCAGAGCACGTTGACGACCGGCACCAGCAGCGCCACGGCCACCGCCGCCACCGTGGTCCCGGCCGTGCCGTGCAGGGCCGCCGCGCCGGCCACGCCGACGTAGGTGTTGAAGCGCAGCGCGCCCTGGAAGGTCGAGGTGAAGGCGGCGGGGTCGAGCCGCAGCCGGTGGCGCAGCCCCCACAGCAGCAGGCCGAACAGCCCCAGGGCGCCGAGCAGCGCCAGGGCGAGCCGCGCCACCGGTACCTGGCCGACATCGGCGGTGGCCAGGGTCGACACCAGCATGGCGGGGAACAGCAGGAAGTAGATCAGCCGCTCCATCTGCGGCCAGAAGTCGCCGCCCGGCTGTCGCCACCAGCCGAGCCCGGCCCCCAGCAGGATCAGCAGGAACAGCGGCCCCAGTGCACTGCCTACGCCTTCCATGACACCTCCTCGTGGTCGTTCCCTGCGACATCCTCGCGCACTTCGCCGCCGACAAATACTGGTAAGCTTACCCGCATCCTGCCACCGATGGAGGCCCCGCTCTCCGCCATGCCCCCGCCTACCCCGTCGTCGAGCGGCGCGGCGCGCCTGCCGCTGCTGCACCTGCTGATCACCGTCACCCTGCTGACCCTCGCCGTGGCCCTCTGGTACCTGACCAGCTACAGCCTGCGCGACGAGGCCGAGGTGCGCTGGACGCCCCCGGCGAGGGCCGCGTGCGACCCCTCCGCGGCGCCGTGCACCGCGCGCTTGGGCGGCGGCGCCGAGCTGAGCCTGGCGGTGGTCTCGCCGGGCCCCATTCGCCCGCTCGAGCGTCTGCCGCTGGAGGTGCGCGTCTCCGGCACGCCGGTCGAGGCCGTGCGAGTCGACTTCGTCGGCCGCGAGATGGACATGGGGCTGCATCGCTTCCCCCTCGAGGCCGAGGGCGACGGGGTCTTTCGCGGTGCGGGGCAGGTCTCGATCTGCACCGAGGCGGTCATGCCCTGGCGGGCGCAGGTGATCGTGGACACGCCGCAGGGGCGTCTGGGAAGCTGGTTCGACTTCGAGGTGCAGAGGCGATGATGATGACGCGACGAAACATCTGGCTGGGGCTTTCCGCGGTGCTGGTGATGCTGGTGGCGGTCGGCGTGGCCTTCTATCAGCAGTCGGCGCCGGCCGACGGTGAGCCCGAGGGCGGTCCGATCGAGCTGGCCTCGACCGAGGGCGACTTCTCCCTGCGCCAGCTCGAGGACGATCAGTTGGCGGTGGTCTTCTTCGGCTACACCTGGTGCCCCGACGTCTGCCCGATGGGGCTTGCCGTGGTGCGCCAGGCGATGGAGCGGCTGGAGCCCGCGCAGCGTCGCCGGGTGGTGCCGCTGATGATCTCGCTGGATCCCGAGCGGGATACCCTGGCGCGGCTGGAGGAGTACCTGGCGTTCTTCGGCGAGGCCTTCATCGGCGCCACCGCCAGTCCGGAGGAGCTGGCGGCGCTGGCCGAGCGCTACGGGGTGGTCTGGCGCCGGGTGGAGACCCCGGACTCCGCCATGGCCTACACCATCGATCACAGCGCCTCGCTCTTCCTGGTCGACCGTGACGGCGAGATCCGGCGTCGCGTGCTGCACTCTCCCACCTCGGGGCCGCTCCAGGCCGCCCTGGAGCAGGCCCTCACGGAGGGATGACTGCTCCCGATTCTCTCGGTGCAGGCGAGCCTGCCCGGATGAGCCGGCTCGAGAGCGTTGGCTCGAGCGAGTCGCCTCAGGGCGCCTCGGGGGCGGCCTGAAGGCGCTCGATCATGGCCATAAGGGCGCTGGTCTGGGTGCCCTGGCGCGTGTCGTGCAGCGGGTCGAGCTGCCAGGCGCTCTCGGCGAAGCCCCACCAGTCCCAGCACCCCTGGGGGTTGGGCAGGCTGGTCTCCGCCTGGGGGTAGAGCACCACCCGGCGGTTGGCGGCGGCCCAGTCGTTCAGGCCGCTGTAGCGCACGAAGGTCTCGCCGATCTGCTCGGCACCCATGGCGCAGCCGTGCAGCGCCACGGTGAGCGCGCAGCCCCCCGCCTCGCAGCGCTCCGGCACGTACAGATAGCCGGTATCACCCAGCCCCCGCGCATCGAAGTCTGCCTGGTCGAAGGCGAGCAGTCGGCCGGAGGCCTCCTGCGCCTCGGGCGCGGCGAGATCGCCATGCAGCCAGTTGAGCGCCTCGCCGGCGATGTCCCGGTCGCAGGCCAGCAGGTGCGTGCCGCCGCCGCTGCGGCAGTCCGCGAGCTCCTGCACGGGCGCCTTAGTCTCCGCCGCCACCGGCCAGCCGTGGCCGGCCTGCTCGCTCTCCACGCGGCTCAGCTGCTCCTCGGGCGCGGCCAGCCAGCCACGGAACTGCTCGGCGAGTGCCTGGCCCAGCGCCGGCGCTACGGTGTCGTCCTCGGCGCCTTGCCAGATGAAGACCCTGAGGTCGGCGAGCGCCTCGGCTTCACCGACCAGATCGCGCTCGCGATAGTCGCGGTAACGATCCGCCAGGATATCCAGGTCGGGTGGGCCCTTGTGGGTGCCCATGCACTGGCCCAGGGCCAGGCTCAGGGAGCCGCGGGCGCAGGCCCAGGGGCCGGCGGCGAGCACGCCGAGCCCGCTGAAACGCTCCGGCCAGGCCACCGCCAGCTGGGTGGCCATGTAGCCCCCCGAGGAGACGCCGATCACGCTGGCGTCGTCCGCGGCGAGCCCGAGGCGTGGCAGCGACTCCGGCGTTGACTGGGCGACCGCGGGCGCGGCCATGCCCAGCGTCAGACAGAGACCGACGGCCGACAGGCAGCGGACGGGACGCATCGCGGCCGGATCACTCACCGGTGACGTCGAGCAGCTCGACCTTGAAGATCAGGGTCTCGTGAGGACCGATGGGGCCCTGGCCCTGAGCGCCGTAGGCGAGCTCGGAGGGAATCACCACTTCCCAGGTATCGCCCACGCTCATCAGCTGCAGGGCCTCCTGCCAGCCCTCGATGACCTGGCCCACCTGGAAGCTGACCGGCTCGCCGCGCTGGTAGGAGCTGTCGAAGACGGTGCCGTCGATCAGCGTGCCCTCGTAGTGGACCTGGACGGTATCGCCGGCCACGGGCGTGGCGCCGTCGCCGCTTTCCAGCTCGCGATACTGCAGGCCGGAGTCGGTGACCGTCACGCCGTCCTGCTCGGCGTTCTCGGCCAGGTAGGCCTCGCCCTCGGCGCGGTTGGCGGCGGCCTTCTGCTCGGCTTCGGCTTCGCGGGAGGCCATGGCCTGCTGCTGGAAGGCGGTCAGGGCTTCGGCCATCTGCTGGTCGCTCATCTCCAGCTCCTCGCCGCCGAAGACGTCGCGAATGGCCTGAGTGAAGGCGTCGATGTCGAGATCCGCCACGTCCTGCTGGATGCTCTGACCCAGGGTCACGCCGAGGCTGTAGCTCAGCTTCTCGTCCTCGGTTTCCGGCGCGGCCAGGGCCAGCGGCGCGGCAGTCAGGAGGGCGGCGAGGGAGGCGGTGGTCAGCAGTGTCTTCATGAAGCAACCTTGTGGTCCGGCGCCGTGGCGCCTTGGATGGATAGAATAAGCAAGATCGGAATGCTGGGACTCTAACAGTGCCGAACCGGTTCCGCACCCGTGGAGGATGCCGGCAAACCGGTTCGTTGACGCCTCGCGTCGGGGTTAGATGATCAGGGTAGGGCAGTGGGCGGAGCCGGCCACTCGCTGGGCGACGCTGCCCAGCAGCAGGCTCTTGTCGCCGTTGGTGCCCTGGGAGCCGATCACGATCAGGTCACATTCGCGCTTGCGGGCGAAGCGCACGATGGTGCGCGACGGCCGACCACCCTTGACGAAGGCGCGCATCCGCTCCGGCGGCACCCCGAGTTCCTCGGCCTGCGCCTTGGCGTGTACCGCGATCTCGGTGGCGTACTCCTTGAGCACGTCGTCGGGGAGGTCCAGCTTGTCGGGACGCACCATGGAGAGCGAGGCCTCGAGCAGGCTGTGGTGCTTGAAGACGCAGAGGATGTAGAGCTCGGCACCGGTGAGCATCTGCAGGCCTGCGCCCTTCTCCAGGGCCTTCATGGCACCCTTGGACCCGTCTACCGGGACCAGTATGCGATTGAACATGATCGTCGTTCTCCTAAGGCCGAGTCGCGAGGCTTACCGGAAGGCCAGGTCGCGAAGGAAGAGGGCGATCTGCGGAAACAGGATCAGCAGAGTCGCCGCCAGCACCAGGATCATGATAAAGGGCGGGGTGCCCTTGATCACGTCCAGGTAGGGCCGCTTGAAGATGGCAATCGCGGTGAAGATGTCGCAGCCGAAGGGCGGGGTCGCCGAGCCGATCGCCACCTGCAGGGTGATCAGGATACCGACCAGCACCGGATCCAGGCCGGTGGCCGCGACGGCCGGGGCGAAGATCGGCGTCAGCACCAGGATCACCACGATGGGATCGACGAACATGCAGGCCACGAAGAAGGCGATGCAGATGGCAATCAGCACGCCGGTGGGGCCGGCCTCGTGAATGCCTGCCGCCGCCAGGAGCTCCTGGGGGATCTGGGCGAAGGAGATGATCCAGGAGAAGCCGTTACCCACCGCCACCAGGATGAACACCACGGCGGTGATCAGGCCGGTGGACTTGGCAATCGCATAGATGTCCGGAATCTTCAGGGAGCGGAAGATCAGGAATTCCAGGAAGATGGCATAGAGCACGCAGGCCGCCGCCGCCTCGGTCGGGCTGAAGATGCCGCCGTAGATGCCGCCGACGATGATCACCGGGAAGCCCAGCGGCCACAGCGCCAGGCGCACCGCGGTGAAGCGCTCGCCCCAGCTCGACTTCGGCTCGGTGGGGACCTTGCGCAGGGTGGCGTAGATCACGCAGTAGATGGAGAACATCAGCAGGATCAGCAGCCCCGGGCCGATGCCGGCGATGAACAGCTCAGCGATGGAGGTCCCCGAGATGACCCCGTAGATGATCATGCCGATGCTCGGCGGGATCAGGAAGGCGATGTCGCTGGCATTGATGATCAGCGCCAGGGTGAAGGAGTCGGAGTAGCCCGCCTTGAGCATCTTGGGGCGCAGGGGCGAGCCGACGGCCACCACGGTGGCCTGGGTGGAGCCCGACACCGCGCCGAACAGGGTACAGGAGGCGGCGGTGCTGACCGCCAGCCCGCCCTTCACGTGGCCGATGAAGGACATCACCATGTTGATCAGACGCTCGGCCGACTGGCCTCGTGTCATGATGTCCGCGGCGAGGATGAACATCGGCACCGCGATCAGCGAGGCCGGGCGGATGCCCGCCATCATCTGCTGGATCAGCGTGTCCATCTGGCCCAGGCCATTGAACATCATGAAGAAACCGATGACCGCCGCGGCGATCAGCGGGATCATCATGGGAAAGCCCAGCAGCAGCAGGGCGATCATGGTGGTAACCATTATTGTCGTCATCGTGCGTTCCCCCGGGCTTTCTGCCCACCGTCAGACTTCCGTTTCCGTATCCTTGTAACCGTCGAGCACGCCGGTCGACAGATAGACGTCCCGCGACGTCAGATTCTTGATCGCGGTGAGCAGGTACTGGATGCCAGTGATCAGGAAGCCGAGCGGTGCCCAGACGTAGATGATCCAGATCGGGAAGCCCAGTGCCGGCAAGATCCTGCCCTTGTCGTGGAGGTCCAGGATGTAGATGATCGAGTAGTAAAGCAGAAAGAACATCACCAGCGAAGTGACCAGCGCGATGAAGATCATCAGCGCCTTGCGCCCGCCCACGGGCAGCGCATCGTAGATGGCCGACATGCGGATATGGCGGCCATGCCGAGCGGCATAGCCGATGCCGGCGAAGGTGATCATGATGATCAGGATGCGGTTGATCTCGCCGGAGAAGTAGATGCTGTCGCCGAACACGAAGCGGGCGATGACGTTGGCGATCGTGTTGAAGGCCATCAGCAGCACGCCGAGCGCCAGAATGACCGCCTCGAGCTTACTGATGAAGGTGTCGATGGTGCCCAGAAAGCCCGGTAATCCCGAGCGGTAATGCTTTTCGGACTCTTCTTCGGTCATGTCCGCGCTCCCTTTCAGCATGCGATGCGGGAAAATAGGGATTCCCAGAGGTCCAGCATACGCGTCGCGATCGGCCACCGAGACCCGAGGCATCAACGCTGGGTGCACGCTCGCGCATGCCTGGAAATTCCCTGCCAAGAAACAGCAGGGGGGTGGCCCGAGCGGGCCACCCCCCTGTCTAGGCGACGTCGATAGCGGTTACTCCGCGTCGTCTTTCACTGCCTCGAGGTCGGCCTTGAACTGCTCGAGCAGTTCCTTGCCGCGCTCGCCGGTCATGTCGACGAACTCTTCCTCGACCTGGGGAGCACGCTCCTTGAAGGCCTGGATCTGCTCATCGTCGAGACGCGTCACGGTGACCTCGTCAGAGGCCGCCTGGATCTTCTCCAGGGAGCTCTCGGCGAGCCCCTGAATGTGCTCGACGGTGTGGTCGTAGGCCGCGTCGGAGGCGGCGCGCACCAGCTCCTTGTCCTCGTCGGAGAGGTCCTCGAAGAAGTCCTGGTTGGCCATCATCGCGGTGGTGAACCAGCCGTGGCTGGTGAAGGTCAGGTGCGGCGAGACCTCGTAGAGGCCGCCGGACTCGATCCAGAAGATCGGGTTTTCCTGGCCGTCGATGATGCCGGTCTGCAGGCCGCCGTAGACCTCGCCCCAGGGCAGCGGCGTGGGCGTCGCGCCGAAGGCACTGTAGGTCTCGGCCAGCAGCGGGTTGGTCATGGTGCGGATCTTCTTGTTCTCGAAGTCCGCCGGCGAGGTGATCGGCTCATCGGCGGTGACCACCATCTCGCCTTCCGGATACATCTGCAGCAGCTCGAGGCCCTGCTCGGCGTAGAGCTCCGGGAACATCTCGTTGATGGCCTTGCTCTCGTCGAAGAACTCGAGCACCTGATCCATGTCGGTGGGCATCAGATAGGGGATGAAGAAGATCTGTGCCTCGGGGATCAGCGCACCGGTGAAGCCGGGAGACTGGTTGACGAACTGCAGGATGCCGTTCTGGGTCTGCTCCATGATGTCGTCGGACTCGCCGAGCTCGCCGAAGCGGTAGATCTGCAGCGAGTGATCGGAGTTCGCCTCGATGTAGTCCTTGAAGGCGACCGCGAAGACGTCCTGCACGTCGCCTTCGTACTCCTCGTGGGCGTAGCGCCAGTTATCGGCCACGGCGGCGGTGGACATGCCAATCATCAGTGCGCCAATACCGGCGCTCGTCAACAGTTTCTGTGACTTCATTCTTGTGATTCCTCTACAGGTTTGACCCGCGATGGGGATGACCCATCGGCAGGCATCTGGTGAATTCGGCATTCACTCAACTGATTTCAGGCTAGCGTGGCCCCTGTGAGGGGTCAAGCTGGCTTATTAGCATATTAAGTTTAGTAAGATGCGAGGCTTTGCGGAGCCGAAGACGGCCGGCGAGGACCTCCAGCGGGTCGGGGGGCGGCGTGGGCAGCGGCGCAATGCCGCGTCCGCTCAGGGCCTGGCGCTGCAGGCGCGAGAGGGCCTCGCGCTCGGCCTGGAGCTCGGCCTTTTGGAGCGTGCGGCGCAGCTCGGCGACGCCGGCGTCGCCCCGGGCCTCGGCCTTGAGGGCCCGGCGCAGGCGGCGCAGCGGCGCCGTGACGTCGCGCTGCCAGTGGCGCGTATCATTGGGCGGGGCGTCGCAGGTCAGGCCGTGGTGGTACAGCCAGCAGTGCCAGAGCAGCTCGCAGACATCGATGCCGGCCTCGTCCTGCAGCGACAGGCAGGCGGCCTCGACACCGTCGCGCCCGTAGAGGGCCAGCGCGAACTCCCAGAGCGGGTCGCGGCGCAGACGGGCCCGCAGAGCGTCGGGCAATTGGGTAGAATCGTGGGTCATGACACGCTGCCGCCCCTGGGCGGCGGCCTCACCGACTGCCGAGTGGAGCCTGCATGATCGCACTGCGCCAAGTTTCCCTGCAACGTGGCACCCAGCCCCTGCTGGAGGGGGCCGACCTGACCCTGCACGCCGGCCACAAGGCGGGGATCGTCGGGCCCAACGGTGCGGGCAAGTCCAGCCTGTTCAAGCTGCTGCTCGGCGAGCTCGCCCCGGACAAGGGCGAGCTGGAGATGAGCGGCGGCCAGCGCATCGCCCATATGGATCAGGAGGTGGAGGCCCTTGACCGCTCCATCGTCGACTATGTGCTCGATGGCGACCGCGAGCTGCGCCGCACCGAGATGGCCCTCGAGCAGGCGCGTCAGCGCGAAGACGCCCATCGCGAGGCCGAACTGCACGGCGCCATCGAGGCGCTGGATGGCTACAGCGCCCCGGCCCGCGCCGCCCAGTTGCTGGTGGGACTGGGCTTCTATCAGGCCGACCTGGACCGGCCGCTGTCGGCCTTCTCCGGCGGCTGGCGCATGCGCGTCAACCTGGCGCGCACGCTGTTCAAGCCCTCCGACCTGCTGCTGCTCGACGAGCCCACCAACCACCTGGACCTGGATGCGCTGCTGTGGCTCGAGCAGTGGCTCACCCGCTATCCCGGCACCCTGCTGCTGATCTCCCACGATCGCGACTTCCTCGACGCGGTGTGCGACCACATCGTGCACTTCGATCGCCAGTCGCTGGTGATCTACCGCGGCAACTACTCCACCTTCGAGCGGACCCGCGCCGAGAAGCTGGCCCTGCAGCAGGCCGAGGCCGCCAAGCAGCAGGCCCGACGCGAGGAGATCGAGCGCTTCGTGACGCGCTTTCGCGCCAAGGCGAGCAAGGCGCGCGCCGCCCAGAGCCGCTTGAAGATGCTCGAGCGCATGGGCGACATCGCCGTGGCCCACGCCGACTCGCCCTTCCACTTCACCATTCCCTCGGCCGATCGCTCCTCCCACCCGCTGCTGGTGCTGGACGAGGCGCGCCTGGGCTACCGTCACGCCGACGGCCGTGAGACGGTGCAGCTCGACGACGTCAAGGTGACCCTGCTGCCGGGCCAGCGCATCGGCCTGCTGGGCCCCAACGGGGCCGGCAAGTCGACGCTGATCAAGTCGCTGACCGGCGACCTGCCGCTGCTGGCCGGGCGCCGGGTGCCCGGCGAGCACCTGGCGATCGGCTACTTTGCCCAACACCAGCTGGAGGGGCTGGATCTTGCCTCCACGCCGTTCCAGCACGTGCAGCGCCTGTCGCCCACTGCGGCGGATCTGGACATCCGCAAGTTCCTGGGCGGCTTCGGGTTCCAAGGCGATGACGTCTTCGCCGAGGTGGGGCGCTTCTCCGGCGGCGAGAAGGCGCGCCTGGCGCTCTCCCTGGTGGCCTGGCAGAAGCCCAACCTGCTGCTGCTCGACGAGCCCACCAACCACCTGGACCTGGAGATGCGCGAGGCGCTCACCGAGGCGCTGGCGAGCTTCGAGGGCACGGTGATCATCGTCTCCCACGATCGCCACCTGCTGCGCGCCACCGTCGACGAGTTCTGGCGCGTGGCCGACCACGGCGTCGCGCCCTTCGACGGCGACCTGGAGGACTACCGCGCCTGGCTCAAGAGCCGCCTGGAAGGGGAGCGCCGCGAGGCCCGGGCCGACAAGGCCGAGCGTCAGGTCGAGGGGGGTGCCCCCCGGGAGGATCGCAAGGCGTCGCGTCGCGCGGCCGCGGAGCTGCGCGAGAAACTGCGCCCGCTCAAGCGCGATCGTGATCGGGCCGAGAAGGCCATGGAGAAGGTCCAGGCCGAGCTCGTCGGCGTCGAGGAGGGCCTCGGTGAGGCCGCGCTCTATACCGATCCGGCGAGAAAGGACGAGCTCACCGAGCGGCTGGGGCGCCAGGGCGAGCTCAAGTCGCGACTCGAGAGCCTGGAGCAGGCCTGGATCGACGCCGAGGAGGCGCTGGAGGCCGCCGAGGCGGAGCTCAACGGCGCCTGAAGGCGGGGCTCACGCGCACGAGTCATCCCTCCAGCAGGAAGGTGACCGGTCCGTCGTTGATCAGCGAGACCTGCATGTCGGCGGCGAATTCGCCGCTTTCCACCGTCGGCCAGGCCACCCGGGCCTGCTCGAGCAGGTAATGAAAGAGGCGCTCGCCCTCGGCGGGCGGGGCGGCGCTGGAGAAGCTCGGCCTGAGCCCCTTGCGGGTATCGGCGGCCAGGGTGAACTGGGAGACCAGCAGCAGCCCGCCCTCGGCCTGCTGCACATTGAGGTTCATCTTGCCGGCCGCATCGGCGAAGACGCGATAGTGAAGCAGCTTGTGCAGCAGCCGGTCGGCCGAGGCCTCGTCGTCCCCCTTCTCGACGCCTACCAGGGCCAGCAGCCCCGGGCCGATGGCGCCCACCTCACGCTCGTCCACCTCTACGCTTGCGCGTCGCACGCGCTGAATCAGGGCCTTCATCGGGGGCGGGCTCTCCTTGCTGATGTCTCGGGCGGGCAAGCCTAGCACGGCCGCTTCCTCGATGACGTGCCCCTCAGCGTCCCAGCAGGTCGTCCCGGAAATCGTCGCCCAGCGGGTCGTCGCCCAGCCAGATGCCGAACAGCGCGTTGGCGAGCGCCGCATCGCCCCCCGCATAGAGCGTCTCGCCGTTCAGGGCGAGGGTCAGGGCCTCGCCGTCCCAGCCCAGGGCGTAGCGGTCGCCGGGACGGACGTCGCGATAGCGGTCGTTGAAGGCGGAGAGGCTCGACTCGAGGCGGGCGAATTCGCTGCCGGGCAGGGCCTTCTGCACCCGCTCGCGGGTGACCTCGGCGAATTCGCCGGCCTCGATGGCGTGGAAGTACTCCAGCTCCAGGCGACGCGGCACCCCGGACTGCGGGGCCGGGCGGGGGTAGCCGGCGGCCTGGTAGTAGGCGCCGGCGTAGGCATCCCAGATCATGTAGCGAAAGAGGCCGTGGCCGATGCGTTCGTAGCGGCGCTCGTCGACCTCCAGCGTGGCGGGGAAGCGGGCGCCCTCGACCTCGACTGAGCCCTTCTCTACGGGCGTGCTCTCGGCGGACGCGGCCGCGGTGGGCAGCGCGGTCGCCAGGGCCGCGAGCAGCAGGATGCCGCGGGTGCGGGGCAGGAACATATTTTAGACCTCACGCAACGGGGTGTAGATCGTACAGACACTGGATTCGCGTCAAGGTTCTGTACAGCCACGTCCGGCCCGCAACGCTGGACGGCCCTCTACCAGGCTCGGCAGAGCATGATGTCGCAGTGGGGCTCCGAGAGCAGGCGCTCGGTGATCTGGCTCTGGCGGCCCAGCTGCCCGCGGCTGCCCAGCGCGAGCAGGTCCGGCGGCTGGCGACGCAGGCGCGTCATCAACACCTCCAGGGGGTCGCCCTGTTCCAGCACCAGCTCGAGCTCCGGCACGTCGTCGAGCTCGCCCATCAGCTGTTCGGTCTCGCGCTCCAGCTGGGTGCGCAGCCGCTCCACCTCGCGGTCGCGCCAGCGGGCGTAGTCGCCGTTCGAGCCCAGCTCGCGTTCGCCGGGAATGTCCCAGGCATGCAGCAGGGTCAGTCGCGCCTCGGGGAAGCGCCGCAGGGTCTCGCGCAGGGTGTGGCGGGAGGTCAGCGAGAAGTCCACCGGTACCAGGATGTCGTGCCACGCCTGGGTCGCCAGGTGGCTGACCGAGAGCACCGGGCAGGGGGCGCTGCGGAGCACCCGGGCGAGGGTGGTGCCGGCCACCAGGTCGGGCTGCCCGCGCTTGCGATGGGCGCCCAGGATGATCATGTCGGCCTGGCGCTCGTGGGCCTCGCGGATGATCTCGGCATAGGGGGCGCCGGCCATGGTCTGGATCAGGCTCTGGGGCTCGGGCAGCGCATAGTCCTCACGCAGGTCGGTGAGGGTCGCGCGGATGTCCGCCACCACGGCTGCCTCCAGGTCGTGGAGGACACGGCGCGGCAGGTAGGGGTCGAGCACATGGATGATGTCGAGGCGGGCGCCGCTCTCCACCGCCAGGCGCACGGCACGAGCGAAGGCGGCGCGGTTCTCGGCGGAGAGGTCGCTGGCGAACAGCAGGGTCTGGCTCATGATGACTCCCTCCCGGACAGGAAGATCTCGATGGCACAGCTCTCAGCATGGGTGGCACCGGGGGAGGGCGCAAGGCCGCCTGCCTACCACCAGGCGTGGAAGTGATGCACCGGGCCGTGTCCCCGGCCCACGGCGAGGCGATGGCTCTGCTCGAGCGCGCGGGACAGCCAGGCCTTGGCGGCGGCCACCGCCTCGGGCAGGGAGTCGCCCAGGGCCAGGCGCGCGGTGATCGCCGAGGAGAGCGTGCAGCCGGTGCCGTGCAGGTTGCCGGTGTCGATACGCGGGCCCTCCAGCCACTCGAGGGTATCGGCCGTGATCAGCAGGTCCGGGCAGGCCTCGCCGCGCAGGTGGCCGCCCTTGAGCAGCACCGCCCCGGCGCTCAGCTCGCGAAGCGCGGGCGCCATGGCCTGCATGCCGGCGCGGTCCGTGGGGGCCGGGCAATCGAGCAGCACCGCGGCCTCCGGCAGGTTCGGGGTGATCAGGTCGGCCAGCGGCACCAGGCAGTCGCGCACCGCGGCGATGCCGGCATCGTCGACCAGGGTGTCGCCGCTCTTGGCCACCATCACCGGGTCGAGCACCACCCAGCGCGGCCGCCGGGCGGAGAGGCTATCGCGGATCGCCTCGGCCACCTCTCGGCTGGCCACCATGCCGACCTTCACCGCATCGATGTCGATATCGTCGAGCAGGGTGTCGAGCTGGGTGGCGATGAAGTCGGCCGGCACCGGATGCACCCCGGTGACGCCGCGGGTGTTCTGGGCGGTCAGGGCGGTGATCACGCTGGTACCATAGCTGCCCAGCGCCGAGAAGGTCTTGAGGTCGGCCTGGATGCCGGCGCCGCCGCCGGGGTCGGAGCCGGCGATGGTCAGGGTATTGGGGATCGAACGGGGGGTAGCCATCAGCGTCTTGTCATTGCTTTCGAAGGGAACCGATAGCCTACTGCAGGGAGGGGGGCCGGTGCCATGCTGATGCTGTTCCTGGTGGCGCTGGCCAGCGCCACCCTGCTGCCCGGTGGCTCCGAGGTGTGGCTGGCGCGACTCTGGTGCCAGGGCGAGCCGGGATGGTGGCTGTGGGGCGTGGCGAGCGTCGGCAACACCCTGGGCAGCCTCGTCAACGTGGGCCTGGGGCGCTATGCGCGCCACTTCCAGGATCGCCTCTGGTTTCCGGTCTCGCGGCGGGGGCTCGAGCGCGCAGAGCGCTGGTATCTGCGCTTCGGCGAGTGGAGCCTGCTGGCCTCCTGGGCGCCGGTCATCGGCGACCCCCTCACCGTGCTGGCCGGTGTCCTGCGCCTGCCCTGGTGGCGGGCGATCCTGCTGATCGCCTTGGCCAAGGCCGCGCGCTACGCCCTGGTGCTGTGGCTCGCCGAGGCCTGGCTGGCCCCGCTATGCGCTTGAGTGCGCGGCCGACAACGACGAGGGGCCGCCCGCAGGCGGCCCCTTGGTATTGCACGCAACGTTAGTGGCGTGGCACCGGCGCGATCACTCGCTGGTGGTGTCGCCCTCCGGGTTGCGGGCGTTGTAGTAGGCCTGCTCGGAGATGGCGTGATAGTTCACGACCTTCTCCTGGAAGGTCTCGTAGGAGTCGTAGATCTTCTGCGCCATCTCGCTGGACTCGGCGAGCTCGGCGACCACGTCGGCGGAGTGCTCCTGGGCCTTTGCCAGCACGTCGTCCGGCAGGCGACGCAGCTCCACCTCATGCTCGTTGACCAGGGTCTCGAGGGCGTCGTTGTTGCGCGCGGTGTACTCGTCGAGCACGTCGGCGTTCACGTCACGCACCGCGGTGCGCAGGATCGCCTGCAGGTCGGCGGGCAGCGCGGCCATGGCCTCCTCGTTGACGATCGCCTCGAACATCACGGTCGGCTCGTGCCAGCCGGGGTAGTAGTAGTACTCGGCGGCCTGGTGCAGGCCGAAGGCCAGGTCGTTGTAGGGGCCGATCCACTCGGTGGCGTCGATGGCGCCGGACTGCAGGGAGGTGAAGATCTCGCCGCCCGGCATGTTGACGATGGCCACGCCCATGCGGTTCATCACCTCGCCGCCGAGGCCCGGCATGCGCATCTTCAGGCCGTCCAGGTCGTCGACGGAGTTGATCTCCTTGTTGTACCAGCCACCCATCTGCACGCCCGAGGCGCCGGCCGCCATGACGTCGACGCCGAAGTCGTCATACAGCTCGTTCCACAGCTCCAGGCCGCCGCCGTGATGCAGCCAGGCGTTCATCTCCTGGGCGTTCATGCCGAAGGGCACGGCGGCGAAGAACTGCGCCGCCGGCGCCTTGCCTTTCCAGTAGTAGGAGGCGGAGTGACCCAGCTCGGCGGTGCCGCCGGAGACGGCGTCGAAGACCTCGAAGCCCGGCACCAGCTGGCCGGCCCCGAACACCTCGATGGTCAGGCGGCCGTCGGACATCTCATCGACCAGCTTGGCGAGACGCTCGGGCCCCTGGCCCACGCCGGGGAAGTTCTTCGGCCAGGAGGTGACCATCTTCCACTCGAAGGTCTCCTGGGCCTGGGCGGTGTTGTCGATGCTGGAGACCAGCAGCAGGCCGGATGCGCCGGCGCTCATGGCCACGGCCATGGCGAGTGATCTGAGTTTCATACGGTGCCTCTCGTGTTGTGGGACTTGGTGTCGAGACGCCCCATGGGGCGGTTGGCGGTAGGGTGTCGGGGCGTGCCCGCCGTGAACGGCGATAGTGCCGCTTCGGGACGCTGGCACTATAGCGAATCGGGTGGCCTTGGCTGCTAACTCTCAGTCCACGCTCGGTGTCAGGCAGCGCCGCGCCCGGGCCAGGCCCGGGCGCGGCGAGCGCGCACTAGAACTGGTTCGGCAGCCAGGTGGCGAGCCCGGGGAAGAAGGCCAGGGCCAGCAGCATGGCCAGCTGCAGCACGATGAACGGCATGACGCCCCTGTAGATCGCCGAGGTGGGCACCGAATCCGGCGCCACGCCGCGCAGATAGAAGAGCGCGAAGCCGAAGGGCGGCGTGAGGAAGGAGGTCTGCAGGTTGATGGCGATCATGATGCCGAGCCAGATGGGATCGAGGCCCATGGCCAGCAGGATCGGCCCGACGATCGGCACCACCACGAAGGTGATCTCGATGAAGTCGAGGATGAAGCCGAGCAGGAAGATCACCAGCATCACGATCAGCGTCGCCCCGACCACGCCGCCGGGCATACCCTCGAAGACCTCGGTCACCAGCTCCTCGCCGCCGTAGGCGCGGAACACCAGCGAGAACAGCGCCGCGCCGATCAGGATCATGAACACCATGGTGGTGACGTGGGTGGTGGAGCGCAGCACCTCCTTGAGGGTGGCGAGATCCAGGCGCCGGTAGGCCAGTGCCAGCATCAGCGCGCCGAAGGCACCCACGGCCGAGGCCTCGGTGGGGGTGGCGAAGCCGCCGAGGATCGAGCCCAGCACTATCACGATCAGCACGATGGGCGGTACCAGCCCCTTGAGCAGCAGCAGGCCGAGGCCGCCCTCGTGGCCGAGCTCCTCCATCAGCTCGCGGCGATCGACGGCCGGCGCGGCGCTGGGCTTCCACCAGGCGATCACGGCGACATAGGTGATATAGAACACCACCAGCACCAGGCCGGGGATCAGCGCGCCCATGAAGAGGTCGCCTACCGAGACCGTCTTGGGGCTGAAGATGCCCATGGAGAGCTGGGCCTGCTGGTAGGCCGAGGAGAGCACATCACCCAGCAGCACCAGGGCGATGGAGGGCGGGATGATCTGCCCCAGGGTGCCCGTGGCGCAAATGGTGCCGGTGGCCAGCGGCATGCTGTAGCCGCGCTTGAGCATGGTCGGCAGCGACATCAGGCCCATGGTGACCACGGTGGCGCCGACGATGCCGGTGGAGGCGGCCAGCAGCATGCCGACCAGGGTCACCGAGATGCCCAGGCCCCCGCGCAGCGAGCCGAACAGCAGGGCCATGGCCTCGAGCAGGGTCTCGGCGACCTTCGACTTCTCCAGCAGCACGCCCATCAGCACGAACAGCGGCACCGCCAGCAGCGTCTGGTTGGTCATGATGCCGTAGAGGCGGTTGGGGAAGGCACCCAGGTAGCCGGCATCGAAGTGGGCATCGATGCCCAGCGACTCGAGCCCGAGGCCCAGCCCGGCGAAGGCCAGCGCGGTGCCGGCCAGCGACAGCGCGACCGGGTAGCCGGCCATCAGCACCAGGCAGATGACGACGAACAGGACCAGCGGCATGAACTCCAGCATCACAGGTGCTCCTCGTGGGTCTCGTCGTCATGGGTGGCGGGAAGGCGTCCGGTCATCACATAGACGTTCTTCACCGCCTCGACCAGGGCCTGGAGGATCATCAGGCCGGCAAACAGCGGGATCAGCGTCTTGAGCAGGAAGACCCCGGGAATGCCACCGGAGTCGGGCGAGCCCTCGAAGATCGCCCAGGACTTGCCGACGTAACCGAGGCTCGACAGGATCACGAAGCCCATCACCGGCAGCAGCAGGAAGAGGGTGCCGGCGAGGTCGACCAGCGCCTTGCGCTTCGGCGTCATCGCCCGGTAGAAGATGTCCACCCGCACATGGCCGTCGTGCTTGAGGGTGTAGGCGGCGGCCAGCATGAACACCGCGGCGTGCATGTACATCACCGACTCCTGCATGGGGATGCTGTTGACGCTGAAGGCGTAGCGCAGCACCACGATCAGGAACTGGATGAGCATCATCACAAGGATCAGCCAGGAGAGGCTGTTGCCGAGCCGCTCCGAGGCGCGGTCGAGCCAGGCGATGATGCCCGGCAGCTCGCGGGATTGGGCCATGGGTGGTCTCGCTGTGTCGGACTGAGCGTAGGAAAGGGCCGCATGGTCGCACACGGGAGGCGTGCTTACCGGCGCGGCGACCAACGCTGACTATACGTTACCGACCCGCCGAGCGTCAGTGCCGCCGGCGCTCGCTCGTCTGCCGGCCGGCGGCCAGGCAGCTGCTCAGGCAGGCATCGGGCAGCCGCACGTCCACGGCGATCGGCAGGTGATCCGAGAAGAGGTGCTCGAGCACCCGCACCTCGTCCGCCTGGAGCGAGTCGGAGAGCAGAATGTGGTCCAAGGCGCGGCGCGGCTGCCAGGAGGGGTAGCTGAGCGGTGGGCGCACCGGATGCAGCGGCAGCGAGGCGCGGAAACGCTCGTGGCCGTGCAGCTGGTCCGGGGTGCAGTTGAGATCGCCCATCACCACCACGTGGCGCAGCGGGCGGATGATCTCGCTGAGGTAGTCGAGCTGGCGCACTCGGCCGCGATGGCTCAGCGCCAGGTGGGCGACGAACAGGTGCAGGGCGTCGGGCCCCTCGCCGTAGCGGACGTGGATGGCCCCGCGGCCGGGCAGGGTGCCGGGCAGGCGGTGCTCCTCGATCTGCGACGGCGTCAGTCGCGAGAGCAGCCCGTTGCTGTGCTGGGCGATGCGGCCCAGGTTGCGATTGAGCTGCTGGAAATGGTGGGGAAAGCCGGCATGGGTGGCGAGGTATTCCACCTGGTTGATGTGGCTCGAGCGGAAGCTTCCGCCGTCGGCCTCCTGGAGGCCGACGATGTCGAAGCGGCCGAGCACCTCGCCGATCATGTTCAGACGCTGCAGCCGTTTCGGGTGCGGCAGGAAGTGCTGCCAGCTGCGCGTCAGGTAGTGGTGATAGGCCGAGGTCTGTATGCCCACCTGCAGGTTGAAGGTGAGCAGCTTCAGGTGGCCGCCGTCGAGCAGCCGTGTCCTTGCCTCGGCCAGCTGTGGCATCTCAGTCAGCACGCTCCTCGCGGACCTTGTCGACCAGCGCGCCGGCGATCTGCGGCATGTTACCGAGGCTGCCGGCGGTGCTCGGCGAGACCAGGTAGCGGCCGTCGATGATCAGCGCCGGCACGCCCATCAGCTGCATCTGGCGCATGCGCGCATGGGCCTGGTTCACCTGGCTCTTCACGCCGAAGGAGGCCAGCGCCTCGCGGGCCTCTTGCTCGCTGACGCCATAGTCGCTGAAGAAGGTGGCGATGTCGTCTTCCGAGGCCAGGCGGCGGCCCTCCTCGTGGATGGCGTGGAAGAAGTCCTCGTGGAGCTCGTCGAGGATCCCCAGCTGCTCGGCGGCATAGTAGGCGAAGGCGTGGGTGTTCCAGGTGCCGCCCATGGTGGCCGGCATGCGCTGGAAGGTCACGTCCTCGGGCTGCTCGGCGACCCAGGCGTTGAGCGGGTCTTCCAGGTCGTAGCAGTGCGGGCAGCCGTACCAGAAGGCCTCGGTCACCGCGACCTGACCGTCCTCGACCCGCGTCTCCACCGGGTTCTCGAGCACGGTGTAGTGCTCGCCCTCGACGAGGGGGGCGGCGGATACCAGGGATGACAGGCCAAGGCCGGCCAGGGCAACCATCAGGGTCTTCAGCATGGGGGCTCTCCTTGAGTGCAACACCTTGAATGAAACATGATTCGGGTGCCAGCGGGCGACACGCCGCTGGCTTTGATGCCCCGTCGGCGTCCGGGTTCCCCGCAGACGCCGAGGGCGGCCCCAGGCCGCCCTCGAAGTACCGGTGCCCGGCTTGCCGGGGCGAGCCTCAGTGCAGGCCGCGCACGTAGTTGGCCACGGCTTCCATGTCGCCATCGCTCATCTTGGCGGCGATGTCGCGCATGATGGCGGCGGGGTCGTTGGCGCGATCGCCGGCGGCGAAGTCCTGCAGGGTGGAGACCAGGTAATCATGCTTCTGGCCGGAGAGCGCCGGGTAGACCGCCGAGCCGATGCCCTCGCCGGTCGGGCTGTGGCAGGCCGAGCAGGCCGGGATGCCCTTGGCCATGTTGCCGGCGCGGTAGAGCTCGCGGCCGCGCTCGATCAGCACCTCGTCATCCTCGGCCTGGCCCAGGGCCGGGTCCATCTCGGCGAAGTACTTGGCCACGTCCCAGGCGTCCTGGTCGGAGTAGTTGTCCACCTGGCCGGCCATCTGCGCCACCATGCGGTTGCCGTCGCGGATGTCCATGATCTGCTTGGCCAGGTAGGAGGCCTGCTGTCCGGCCAGGTTGGGGAAGGCGCCGGACGGGCTGATGCCCTGCTGGCCATGACAGGCGGCGCAGGCCTGCGCCTTGTCTCGACCGGCTGCCGCATCGGCGTCCGCTTGAAGGTCCGCATGGGCCACGCCGACCGCGCCCATGGTGATTGCCAGGCTTGCCAGTAGCTTTCTCATCGCAGTTCCACTATCCCGTTACGTTGTTGGCCGGTACGTACCCCGGGTGCCGCCCGGGTTGGATCCGGGTGCCCTGTGGCCGGTCGTCGCCGACGCGGTGGTCGGTCGCTGGCGGCCGAAGCACGGTGGTATACTGACGCGCCCCGGGTCGCAGACAAAGACACTGCATTATAACGGAACACCCGAGCCGCGGGAATGCAAGCCGTGGCGCCCTTGATCAACGTCAGGATTCTCCCGCATGTCGCGACTCAACTATCAGGCCTCCCGCTTCATCACCAGCGCTCCGACCCTGGCCAAGTGCCCGCCGGACGACGGCGCCGAGGTGGCCTTCGCCGGCCGCTCCAATGCCGGCAAGTCCAGTGCCATCAATGCCCTGACCCGGCAGAAGGCGCTGGCCCGCATCTCCAAGACGCCGGGACGCACCCAGCTGATCAACTTCTTCGGGCTCGGCGAGGACAGCGATCGCCGGCTGGTCGACCTGCCGGGCTACGGCTATGCCAAGGTGCCGGAGCAGGTCAAGCTGGAGTGGCAGCGCCACCTCTCCGACTACCTGCGCCGGCGCGGCTCGCTGCGCGGCCTGGTGCTGGTGATGGACGTGCGCCATCCGCTCTCGGAGTTCGACCAGACCCTGCTTGGCTGGGCCGACGAGGCCGACATGCCGGTGCACATCCTGCTGACCAAGGCCGACAAGCTGAAGAGCGGCGCGGCGAAGAGCGCCCTGCAGCAGGTGCGTTCGCGGCTGCACGAGTGGGAAGACCTGGTGAGCATCCAGCTGTTCTCCGCCCTCAAGAAGCAGGGCATCGAGGAGGTGCATGCGCGCCTCGACCAGTGGCTGCTCGATGCGCCGGTGCCCGCCGCCGACTGACGAGCGCTTCCCTCGAGTTCTGCTCTGGCGTCCGCGACGGCAGCGACTAGGTCAGGTCGGCCAGCAGGGCCGGCAGCTCGCGAACATGCGCCAGCCGATGCACGCCCGCCGGCAGCGCGCCCGGCGGCGCGTCCGGGGCGATCCACACCGCCCGCATCCCTAAGCGCAGCGCCGGCAGCACGTCTTCTCGCCAGGAATCCCCCACGTGCAGCGCCCGCGAGGGCGCGGTCTCGAGCCGCGCCAGGGCGGCCAGGAAGGGGCGTGCGTCCGGCTTGGGTGCCTGGATCTCGCCGGCGGCGATGGCCACCCGGAAGTGGCGACAGAGCGCCAGGCGGTGCAGCGCCAGGTTGCCGTTGGTGATGGCCCCCAGCCGATAGCGCTCGCCGAGCCCCTCGAGCAGCGGCTCCACCTCGGGGTGGGGCGCGACGTCCAGGCGCAGCGCATGGAAGCGTCCCATGGCGGCGGATGCCCACAGCCAGGCGGCGCTGCGCGGCAGCCCGTAGGCCTCCAGCAGCTCCACCAGGGCGCGCTCGCGCAGCCAGCTGAAGTCGCCCCGCCGCGGCGGGAAGCGCTCAGCCAGCCGGCCGCGTGCCTCCTGATAGGCCGCCAGGGGATAGCGCTCGGCGAAGCGCCCGCGGGACTCGCCGCGGCGCGACAGCCAGTCCGTCAGGGCCTCGTCGAGCCAGGCATAGTGGCCGGTCTCGGTGCGCGCCATCACCCCGCGGTTGTCCCACAGGGTGTCGTCCAGGTCGAAGGTGATCGCCCGCAGGCTCATGAGGGCTCTCCGCTGTCGTTGTCGCGGCGTCGCGCCCGCGGATGGGCGGCGTCGTAGCTTGCCGCCAGGTGTTGCCAGTCGAGCCGGGTATAGACCTGGGTGGTGGCGAGATCCGCATGGCCCAGCAGCTCCTGCACCGCGCGCAGGTCCTGGCTCGATTCCAGCAGGTGGCTGGCGAAGGAGTGGCGCAGGCGGTGCGGATGGAGGTGCTCGGCGAGCCCCCGCACCTTGGCCAGCTCGGCGAGGCGCCGCTGGATGCCGCGATGCCCCAGTCGAACCCCGCGTACCCCCACGAACAGCGCCTGGGTATCTCGATCGGCCAGCTGGCCGCGCACGGCGAGCCAGGCGTCCAGCGCCTGGCGGGCTCGCCGGCCCACCGGCACCTGACGAGGCTTGCCGCCCTTGCCGAGTACCCTGACCCGCTGCGGCTGAAGGTCGTTGAGATCCAGCGCCGCCAGCTCGGCCAGGCGCAGGCCGCTGGAGTAGAAGAGTTCCAGCACCGCCTGATCGCGACGCGCCAGCGGCGAGCCGTCGTGGGGGGTGTCGAGAAAGCGCGCCAGCTGATCAACGTCCAGCGGACGCGGCAAATGGCTCGGCTGGCGCGGGGCCTTCACCAGCGACACCGGGTTGTGGGCCAGCCGCCCCATCTCCACCAGATGAGCGGCGAAGCGCGAGATCGCGGCGCGGCGCCGGGCCAGGCTGCGCGGGGCCAGGCCGCGCAGGCGCTCGCCGCCGAGGAAGCGGCGCAGCAGGGCGGCATCGAGTCGGGCCCAGTCGTCGATGGCCTCGGCGGCGAGGAAGGTCGTCAGGGCCGCGAGGTCGCGCCGGTAGGCGTCCGCCGTGGCGGGGCTCGCGGTACGCGCCAGCCCGGCGAGGAAGGCCTCGACCTCGGGCGCAAGCGTCGCGGTGCTCACGACGAGGCGGGCGCCATGCGCACCAGTAGGCGCGCTAACACCTCGCCCACGTAGTCGGTGAACAGGGTGTCCATGCTGGCGCGGAAGTGGTCCGGGTCGGGGCTCGCCAGCACCAGGTAGCCCAGCGGCTCGCCCAGGGTCAGCCGCGCCACCGCGCAGGAGCCGGCCTTGCCGGGCGCCGGCACGTGGGGCAGCAGGCGCTTCCAGTCGGTGGGGGTCAGTCGCGTGCAGCGGCTGGGCCGACCGTCGAGCAGTGCCGCCAGGCGCTGGCCGGCATGGTCGTCGAGCACCTGCCGGGGCGCCTGGGGCGGTCGGGGCTCGGCATCGGTGAGGCTGGCCGGGCACCACAGCGCCACCGCCGGGGTGTGGAAGTGCTCGGCGAGCTGGGTGGCCAGCGCCTGGCCCAGGGCGTCGTTGTCCTCGGCCTCGAGCAGCGCGATGACCAGCTCCCGGGTGCGTCGATACTGGCCCTCGTTGAAGCGGGCCGACTCCAGCAGCTGCTCCAGGCGCCATTCGGCCTGCTCGGCGCGGGCGCGCAGATCATGCACCAGCCGCTCGAGCAGCGAGGTGGCGCCGCGGGTCTCGGGATGGGGCACCTTGAGCTGCTGCAGCAGTCCCTCGCGCCCGACGAAGAAGTCCGGGTGACGGGCCAGCCACTCGGCCACTCGATCGGGATCGAGGGTCTGGCGCGGATCGGGGGCGGCACGGGTCATGGGCACTTCTCCTGGGGTGGCGAGGGTCCTGGGGTGGCAGGGCGACTCAGTTCAGCACGACGCGGCCGTCGAAGACCCGCTCGGCCGGTCCGGTCATGATCAGCGGGGCGGCGTCGCCGCCCCACTCGATGCAAAGCTCGCCGCCGGGCAGGTGCACGGTGACGGGGCTCTCGAGCAGCCCCTGGCGGATGCCGCTGGCCACGGCCGCACAGGCGCCAGTGCCGCAGGCCAGGGTCTCGCCGCTGCCGCGCTCATAGACTCTCAAGCGGATCTCGTGGCGAGACACGACCTGCATGAAGCCGGCGTTGACCCGCTTGGGGAAGCGCGGGTGCGCCTCGATGGCCGGCCCCAGCCGCTCGACGGGGGCGGTGTCGACGTCCTCGACCCGCAGCACGGCGTGGGGGTTGCCCATGGAGACTACGCCGATCTCGTGGCGCTCGCCGTCCACGTTCAGGACGTGCACGGCGCGATCCTCGGCGGCATCGAAGGGCAGCGTCTCGGGGGCGAAGCGCGGGGCGCCCATGTCGACGCGCACCCGGCCGTCGTCCTCGATCACCAGGGTCAGCGGGCCGCCGGCGGTCTCGACGTGGACCTCATGCTTGTGGGTCAGGCGCTGGTCGCGCACGAAACGCGCGAAGCAGCGCGCCCCGTTGCCGCAGTTCTCGACCTCGCTGCCGTCGGCGTTGTAGATCCGGTAGCGAAAGTCCATCTCCGGAGCCCGGGGCGGCTCGACCACCAGCAGCTGGTCGAAGCCGATGCCGAAGCGACGGTCGGCCAGGCGGCGGATCTCCTCCTCGGTGAAGCGCGCCCGTTGGGTGACCAGGTCGACCACCATGAAGTCGTTGCCCAGCCCGTGCATCTTGGTGAAGTGCAGCAGCATCAGCGGGCCTCTCCCGCGTCGTCGGGCAGCAGCGCCTCGCCGGCCCACAGGTCCTCGAGGCGCTCGCGGCGACGCACCAGGTGGGTCCGGTCGCCGTCGACCATCACCTCGGGGGGGCGCGGGCGGCTGTTGTAGTTCGAGGCCATCACGAAGCCGTAGGCCCCGGCGGAGCGCACCGCGAGCAGGTCGTCGGCGGCGATGGCGAGCTCGCGATCCTTGCCCAGGAAGTCGCCGGTCTCGCAGACCGGGCCGACCACGTCATAGGTAGCGGTGTCGCGGGGATGGCGGGTATCCACGGCCAGGATCGCCTGCCAGGCCTGATAGAGCGCCGGGCGGATCAGGTCGTTCATGGCCGCGTCGACGATGGCGAAGTTCTTGGTCTCACCGGGCTTGAGGAACTCGACCCGGGTCAGCAGCACGCCGGCGTTGGCGGCGATGGAGCGGCCCGGCTCGAAGAGCAGGGTCAACCGCTCGCTGCCTGGCCACGACGAGAGCCGCTCGAGCAGGGCGGTGGCGTAGTCGAAGGGCGCCGGGGGGTGCTCGTGCTGGTAGGGCACGCCCAGTCCGCCGCCGAGGTCCAGGTGCTCGATCTCGATGCCGCGCTCGCGCAGCCGCTCGAGCAGCACCAGCAGACGGTCGAGGGCGTCGAGGAAGGGCGCGAGCTCGGTGAGCTGGGAGCCGATGTGGCAGTCCAGGCCGACCACCTCGAGGTGCGGCAGCGTGGCCGCCAGCTCATAGGCGGCCAGCGCCTCGTCCACCGGGATGCCGAACTTGTTGTCCTTGAGCCCGGTGGAGATGTAGGGGTGGGTGCCGGCATCGACGTCCGGATTGACCCGCAGCGAGACCGGCGCTCGCATGCCGAGCCGGCCCGCCACCGCGTTTAGGCGCTCGAGCTCGGGGCGCGACTCCACGTTGAAGCACTTGATGCCCGCCTCCAGCGCGCGGGTCATCTCGGCCTCCTGCTTGGCGACGCCGGAGAAGACCACCTTGGCCGGATCGCCGCCGGCGGCGAGCACGCGCTCGAGCTCGCCCACGGAGACGATGTCGAAGCCGGCGCCCATCTTCGCCAGCAGGCCCAGCACCGCCAGGTTGGAATTGGCCTTCACCGCGTAGCAGATCAGGTGCGGATGGCTGCCCAGGGCCTCGGCGTAGGCGCGGTAGTGGCGCGCCAGGGTCGCCCGGGAGTAGACGTAGCAGGGCGTGCCGAACTCGTCGGCGATGCGGGTGAGCGGCACATCCTCGCCGTAGAGGACGCCGTCGCGGTATTCGAAGTGATCCATGCTAGCTCTCGCCTCGGAGAAACGTTGATTTATTGCTGCGCTCGATATCCTGGCCGCCGGCGGTGCGCGCAAGCCTCATTGAGCAGCCAGTCAACTCCGGTTGCTGTGCTCCGGCGGCGATCAGCCTACCTTTCGCTCGCGACATAAATCAGCGCTTCTCTTGGGAATCGGTGTCAGCGTCCTGCCGGGCGGCGTCGTCATCCGACGTCGCCTGCTCGGCGGCAGGGTCGTAGCGTTCGGCGGCCGCCTCGTCGCCGGGCTGGTAGAGCGGGCCCTTCTGGCCGCAGCCGGCCAGCGCGAGGCCCAGCGCTAGGGCGGGGAGGAGCCGGCGCATCAGGCCAGGCTCGCCAGGGCATCGCGGGCGCGCTGCGCCGCGGCCCGCACCTGGTCCGGGGCGGTGCCGCCGATATGGTTGCGGGCCGCCACCGAGCCCTCGAGGGTCAGCACCTCGAAGACGTCCGCCTCGATGGTGTCGGAGAACTGGCGAAGTTCCTCGAGGCTCATCTCGGAGAGATCCTTGCCCTCCTTGAGGCCGAAGGCCACGGACTGGCCGACGATCTCGTGGGCATCGCGGAAGGCCACGCCCTTGCGCACCAGGTAGTCGGCGAGGTCGGTGGCGGTCGAGAAGCCGCGGCGGGCGGCCTCGGCCATGCTGGGCTTCTTCGACTCGATGGCCGGGGCCATGTCGGCGAAGGCGCGCAGGCAGCCCTTGACGGTATCCAGGGTGTCGAACAGCGGCTCCTTGTCCTCCTGGTTGTCCTTGTTGTAGGCCAGCGGCTGGGACTTCATCAGGGTCAGCAGGCCCATCAGGTGGCCATAGACGCGACCGGTCTTGCCGCGCACCAGCTCCGGCACGTCGGGGTTCTTCTTCTGCGGCATGATCGAGGAGCCGGTGCAGAAGCGGTCGGGCAGGTCGATGAAGTCGAACTGGGCGCTGGTCCACAGCACCAGCTCCTCGCTCATCCGCGACAGGTGCATCAGCAGGATGCTGGAGAAGGCGGTGAACTCGATGGCGAAGTCCCGATCGCTGACCGCGTCGAGGCTGTTCTCGGCGGGCCGCTCGAAGCCCAGCAGCTCGGCGGTGACGTGGCGGTCGATGGGGTAGGTGGTGCCGGCCAGCGCCGCGGCGCCCAGCGGCAGCACGTTGACCCGCTTGCGGCAGTCGAGCAGGCGCTCGTGGTCGCGGGCCAGCATCTCCTGCCAGGCCAGCAGGTGATGGCCGAAGGTCACCGGCTGAGCGGTCTGCAGGTGGGTGAAGCCGGGCATGATGGTGTCGGCCTCGCGGTCGGCCAGCTCGATCAGCCCTTCGCGCAGGCGCGAAAGCTCGGCGGCGACGACGTCGATCTCGGCGCGCAGGAAGAGGCGGATGTCGGTGGCCACCTGGTCGTTGCGCGAACGGCCGGTGTGCAGCTTCTTGCCGGTGATGCCGATCTTGTCGGTGAGTCGCGCCTCGATGTTCATGTGCACGTCTTCCAGGGCCACCGACCACTCGAACTCGCCGCGCTCGATCTCGCCGCGGATCTCGTCGAGGCCCTGGAGGATGGCGTCGCGCTCCTCGTCGGTCAGCACCCCGACCCGCGCCAGCATGGTGGCGTGGGCGACGGAGCCCTGGATGTCGTGGAGGGCGAGGCGCTGGTCGAAGCCGACCGAGGCGGTGAAGCGTTCGACGAAGGCGTCGGTGGGCTCGCTGAAGCGGCCGCCCCAGGACTGATTGGTGCCGGGGGTGGAAGGGCTCGGGCTCATCGGGCTGGGCATCCTGCTTGACGATAGGGGTGGTGGACGCCGTCTGGGCGGCGCTGCCTTGACATGGCAGAAAGTGTACCAGAGTCCACGAGGCTGGCGAGGGGCGGCACACGCTCGGCGCGACGCGATTTTTCCTGTTTCGCGCGGTGCTTTATGATGAGGCGTATCCACATCATCACCGGGCGCCAGCGCATCGTGCGCCATCGGCAGGCCAACCGGTACGGGAGAACCACGTGCAAGCCATCAATACCCTGCGTATCGCCACCCGCAAGAGTCAACTGGCCATGTGGCAGGCCGAGCATGTCCGCGACCGTCTGATGGCCGCCCACCCCGGCCTCCAGGTCGAGCTGGTGCCCATGTCGACCCGCGGCGACAAGATCCTCGACACCCCGCTGGCCAAGGTCGGCGGCAAGGGGCTGTTCGTGAAGGAGCTGGAGGAGGCGATGCTCGACGGCCGCGCCGACATCGCCGTGCACTCCATGAAGGACGTGCCCATGCACTTCCCCGAGAGCCTGGGGCTCTCGGTGATCCTCGAGGGCGCCGAGCCCACCGACGCCTTCGTCTCCAACCACTACGCCTCGCTCGACGAGATGCCCCAGGGCGCGCGCATCGGCACCTCCAGCCTGCGTCGCGGCCTGCAGATGCGCGAGGCGCGTCCGGACCTCGAGGTCCTCAACCTGCGCGGCAACGTCCAGACGCGCCTCGGCAAGCTCGATGCCGGCGAGTACGACGCCATCCTGCTGGCCACCTCCGGCCTCAAGCGGCTGGGTCTCGAGGCGCGCATCGCCATGGAGCTGCCGCCCGAAGTCTGCCTGCCGGCCTGCGGCCAGGGGGCGCTGGGCATCGAGTGTCGCCTCCATGATCCGGAGCTGCTGGCGCTGTTGACCCCGCTGGACGACGCGACCACCGCCACCCGGGTGCGGGCGGAACGCGCCATGAACACCCGCCTGGAGGGGGGCTGCCAGGTGCCCATCGGCGGCCATGCCGTGTTCGAGAACGACGGCCAGACCCTCTGGCTGCGTGCCCTGGTGGGTAATCCGGAGGGCACCCGGGTGCTGCGCGCCGAAGGCCGCGGCTCGATCCACGAGCCGGAGGCGCTGGGCATTCGCGTGGCCGAAGAGCTGCTCGACCAGGGCGCCGGCGATATCCTCGCCGAGGTCTACGGCGCCGGCTGATGACGAACCGTCCGGTGTTGATCTCCCGCCCGGGTGAGCGCGCGGGCCCGCTGGCCGAGGCCATCGAGGCCCGCGGCCTGCCCGTGGAGCGCCTGGATGTCATGCGACTCGAGCCGCTGGCGGAGACGCCGGCGGCGCGCAGCACCTGGCTGGACGTCGATCAGTTCGACAAGGTGGTGGTGGTCAGCCCGTTCGCCGCCGAGTGTTTGGCGAACGCCCTGGATCGCTACTGGCCCCAGCTGCCGGTCGGCATCGACTACTATGCGGTGGGAGCGTCCACCGCCGCCGCCCTGCACCACCACCTGGGCGTGCGCGTGCACGTGCCGCCGCCGAAGAGCGGTGAGGACACCAGCGAGGCGCTGCTGCGCCTCGCATCGCTGCGGGCCCTCGACGAGCAGCGCGTGCTGCTGGTGGCCGGTGAAGGCGGGCGCACCCTGCTCGCCGATACCCTGGCCGCGCGGGGCGCCCGGGTGACGCGCCTGGCGGTCTATCGGCGTCGCCTGATCGACCCCGCGCCGCCCCTGCAGGCGCGGCTGGCCGAGGGCAATTATCGTGCGCTGGTGGTCAGCAGCGGAGAAATTCTCGAACATCTGGCAGGATGGTGTACGGATGCCGCCTTGAACCAACCGCTAATCGTTTCCAGCGCGCGGTTGGCTACACTGGCCGGCAGGCTGGGATTTCGCGTCCCCGTGGTGGCCTCGGGTGCCACCCCTGCCGCCCTGGCGGTCACGGTCGCCGGGAGCAGCGCCCCTGAGGAGGCCGATGTCGATCATGATGATCTCGAAAAGGGCTAGCGACAGATGAGCAAGCAACCAAACGATCAGGACGAACAGCAGACGCCTTCGGATGCGGCTCAGGGCGCATCGACGCCCTCGGGCGGTCAGGGGAGCGGCGAAGCCGACAAGGGTGGCGGTACCGCCTCCCGTCGCTCGCGCCGCCGAGGCAAGGGTGGATCATCGGCGCCGGCCGGTCAGACGAAGCAGGAGGCGGCAGCGCCGGGCGCCGCCGCGCCGGGCGCGGATGACGCGACCGCGTCGTCCAGCACGCCGAGTGCCGGCACCGACCAGCCGAGCGGTCAGGGCGGTGCGACCGAGACGAAGGCGTCGAGCGCCCCCGCCGACACGCCGACCACCGGCGCTAACGCGTCCAAGACGCAGAACGCCTCGACCGACAAGCCGGCCTCGGGCGGCGCCAGCACCGGCAAGGCCAAGGCGCAGGGCGCGCCCGCGGACAAGGCGAAGGCCTCCGACGCTGGCAAGCCCCCGGCCGGTGGCGGCGCCACCGCCACGAAAGACGGCGGACAGGGCGGCGGCAAGTCCGGTGCCGTGGCGCTGGCGCTGGTGATCCTGCTGGCCATCGGCGTGGCCATCTTCGGCTGGCAGGCCTGGCAGAAGCTCGAGGCGCAGCAGCAGCGTCTCGCCGCGCTGCCCGCCGACGTCGCCAGCGAGTCCGCCCTGGGCGAGCTGGAGGGCCGGCTGGAAAGCGCCGAAAGCGAGCGTGATTCGGCCCTCGAGTCGACCCTCTCCAGCCTGCGCGGCGAGTTCGCCGACTATCGCAGCAGCGTCGATGAGACCCTCGATAAGGTACTCGACGAGCTCTCCCGCGAGCAGGACACCGACGAGCGCGACTGGCTGCATGCCGAGGCCGCCTACCTGCTGCGCCTGGCCAATCAGCGCCTGCTGCTGGAGCGCGATGTCGAGGGCGCCGCGGCCCTGCTGCGCACCGCCGACGCGCGCCTGCGTGAGGCCGACAACCCCGCCCTGGTCCCGGTGCGTCGCGAGATCGCCTCCGAGCTCGCCGCCCTGGAGGCCGTGCCGACGGTCGATCGCACCGGCCTCTACCTGGCACTCAACGCCCAGCAGGAGCTGATCGCCGGCCAGCCCCTGGCTCAGGACATCGAGGAGATGACCGCCGATGCCGCCATCGAGGAGACGCCCACCGGCGATTGGCAGCAGCAGCTGTCGCGCTTCGGCAACGAGCTCAAGGACCTGGTCACCGTGCGCAAGCACGATGAGGCGCTGGAGGCGCTGATCGCCCCGGAGCAGGAGTCCTACCTGCGCCAGAGCGTGCGCCTGGTGCTCGAGCAGTCCCAGCTGGCGTTGCTCAAGGAGGAGCAGGCGCTCTATGAGGCCAGCCTCGACAAGGCCCTGACGCTGGTCCGCGGCTACTACGATACCGACGCCTCCGGCGTCCAGTCGGTGATCGCGCGCCTCGAGGAGCTCAAGCAGCGCAGCATCCGCCCCGAGCTGCCCGACATCAGCGGCTCCCAGCAGGCGCTGGCGAGTTTCATCGAGCATCGCTTCGAGAGCCGCTCCGCCGACCAGGCCGAGGGCGGCCAGGGAGATGACGCATGAGAAAGCTGATTCTGATCGTGGTCCTGGGCCTCGCGCTCGGGGCGCTGTTCGGCCAGCTGATGATGTCGGTGCCGGGCTACTGGCTGGTGCGGGTGGGCGACACCTCCTACCAGACCTCCTTCTGGTTCGGCCTGGTCATCCTGCTGGCCGTCTTCATCGTGCTGCACTTCGGGCTGCGCCTGTTGATGCGCCTGACCCGGCCGGTCAGCCGCTTCAAGGTGTGGAACAGTCGGGCCCGCAACCGCACCGCCATGAAGCGCACCGTGCGCGGCCTGGTGGCGCTCGCCGAGGGTCGCTGGAAGCGCGCCGAGAAGGCCCTGGTCAAGGCCGCGGATGACTCCAGCACGCCGCTGGTCAACTACCTCTCCGCGGCCCTGGCCGCCCACTACCAGGGGCGCTACGAGCAGGCCGATATCCTGCTCAAGCGGGCGCACCTGAGCACCGAGGGCGCCGACACCGCGGTGGGCATGATGCAGGCCCAGCTGATGCTGGATCGCCAGCAGTACGAGGAGGCGCTGGCGATCCTGACCCGCCTGGATCGCCACCTGCCGAACCATCCCCAGGTCCTCAAGCAGCTCAAGCAGGCCTATCTCAGCGTCAGCGACTGGGACGGCCTGCGCCGCCTGATGCCGCGGCTGGGGACTCAGCAGCTGATCTCCCGCGAGGAGCGCGAGCAGCTCGAGCTGCGCGCCTACCGCGAGCTGATCGGCCAGGAGGCACGCAACCCCGGCGATATCGAGCGGGTGCGCAACCTCTGGGCCGACATGCCCGACTACCTGCGCACCAACAACGACCTCATCGTGCTCTATGCCGAGGCGCTGGTGCGCGGCGACCAGGAGGGCATCGCCGAGCGGCTGCTGCGCCACTCCCTGAAGGAGCATTGGGACAGTCGCCTGGTGCTGCGCTACGGCCTGCTCGACGTGGATGCCCGCCGACAGCTGGTGGTGGCCGAGAAGTGGCTGCAGGAGCGGCCTAACGACCCGGACCTGCTGCTCACCCTGGGGCGCCTGGCGCTGCGCAACGCCTACTGGGGCAAGGCTCAGGAGTACTTCGAGGCGAGCCAGCGCCAGCGGCCCAGCGGCGTGGCCTGCGCGGAACTGGCCCGGCTCTATGCCAACCTGGGCGAGCATCAGAAGAGCCAGCTCTTCTACCGCCAGAGCGTCGAGCTGCTTGACAAGTCGCTGCCCTCGCTGCCGCAACCCACCGAGACACCCGACTCGGCGGCGAAAACGGCCAAGGCGGCGTCCTGAGCCACGCCCGAACCTGAGCCAAGCTCGCCCGGGTCACCATGACCCGACTCGCCATGAAGTGAACCGCACAGCAAGAGGGGCTGCCGAATGGCAGCCCCTCTTGCTGTGCGCGATCCGGATGGCTTGGGGGTGTTGTAAGGGAAGAAGAAGGCTACCGCCTGCCGCAGCCCTCGAGGCTGCGCCCTGCTCTGCGACGCGCCGATGATCGACCGTTACGTGCCTTGCGGGCCTGCCCGCCGCGACGCCCATCCGCCCGATAAAACGACAGCGGGGCCGCCGAAGGCGACCCCGCTGTCGGGACGGAGGCGCCCGCGGGCGCCTGCCGGTGGGTGCCTAGACCTCGCTGTCGTTGGGCTGGCGATGGTCGGCATCGGCGATCTCCTGGACGCCGTGGCGGGTATCGTCGCCGTGGGCGGCCTCGGAGGGGCGCCGACGCGACGCGGCGTCCAGCAGCCGCAGGTTGGCCGCCGGTGAACCGCCCTGCTTGTCCTCGCCGAAGTACAGCGTGGTGTGCGGGAAGGGGATCTCGATGCCGGCCTCGTCGAAGCGCAGCTTGACCAGGCGGTTGTAGGCGCGACCCACGGCCCACTGGTCGCCGGGCGTGGTCTTGATGACCACCCGGATATTCACCGAGCTGTCGGCCAGGGCCACCACGCCGGCCACGGTGAGCGGCTCCAGCAGCTTGTGGCCGTGCTCTTCGCTGGCCTTGAGGTCCTCGAAGGCCAGCTTGAGCTGGTCGATGGCCTCGTCGATGCTCTCGCGGTAGGCGATGCCGTATTCGCCGACGTGGTTGCCGAACTCGCGCATGTAGTTGGAGACGGTGTCCACGCTGGAGAAGGGCACGATGTGGTAGGTGCCGGAGAGGTCGCGGATGCCCACCGAGCGGATGCTCAGCTTCTCGGCCGTGCCGGTGATGCCGCCCACCGTGACCACGTCGCCGGTATTCATGGCGTTCTCGACCTGGATGAAGATGCCGGTGATGATGTCCTGGACCAGCTTCTGGGCGCCGAAGCCGATGGCCAGGCCCAGCACGCCGGCGCCGGCGATCAGCGGGCCGATGTTGATGCCGATCTCGGAGAGCACGATCATCGCCGTCATGGTGATCAGGGCGATGGCCAGGGCGTTGCGGAACAGTGCCAGCAGGGTCTGGGCCCGGGCCGAGGGCACGCCGCCGCCGGTCTCGGGGTTGAGCTTGTGCTCGATCAGGCTGGCGAGGCCCAGCCAGGCCGCCGCGGCCACCGCCAGGATCACGAACACGCTGACGGTCTTGCCGACGAGATCGCGGCCGGCCTCGGAGGCGTACCAGCCGGTGAGGTCGAAGGCGCCCCAGGCGCTCAGCACCACCATGGTCACCGTGAGCAGGATCAGCACGCGAATGACGCGCAGGGCGTTGGGCACGTAGCTGTTGAGGCGCGGCTCGAGCAGCGGCAGCTTGCGCCGCAGGTCGTCGGAGACCCGGATCTGGCGGCCGATGGTCTGGGTCAGGAAGGTCGATGCCAGCATGCCCACCACCACGGTCGCCAGCGTCTTGAGGGTAGCGAAGAGCACGAAGGGCAGGGCGTCCGCGGGGCGGGTCAGGGTGAGCACCAGCACCATCACGAAGTAGGCCAGGGCGAACAGGTGCCAGGTGCGGGCGAAGAGCTGCAGCGAGACCCGGCTGGCGGCCATGGTCGTCTGCTGGGCCTTGCGATTGAGGGCGTCACGCAGCCGCTTGCGGTTGCGCAGCACCACCGCCACCGCATAGACGAAGGCGGCGATCATGATCAGGGTGCCGACGCTCTGGCCCAGGGTGGGGGCCAGGTAGGCGCTGATCAGCGGCACCACCACCATCAGACCATAGCCGACCAGGCCGATGAGCCGGGCGATCCAGCGGTTCCAGTAGGAGGCCTCGCCGGCGGCGATCGGCAGCAGGCGAAGCCCCTCGTAGCGGGACGAGAACAGCATCCGCACCCCCGCCTTGAGCAGCTCGATCACCAGGAAGGCGTTGAGGAACAGCGAGGCCCGGGTGGAGAGCTCGCCGGCCTCGCCGACGGCGAAGGTGGCGACCAGGTTGCCGCCGACGTAGGCGAGCAAGGCGTCGAAGGTGCGCCGATACGCCTCTCGCGGGAACAACTGGTCGCGGTAGACCAGGTTCAGCAACGCCATCGGCTTGCGCCGCAGTGCATGAATGACGTGATGGTAGTTCACCACA